>JGI25128J35275_1000659_pt1 | contig 10677 bp, 9 predicted proteins | sample ETNvirenome_2_60_FD_35275 | JGI IMG/M metagenome (IMG submission 35275)
TGTCAAAAGCTGTTAATATATTAGAAGTGCTAGAGAAAGCACAACAAAGTCCTGCTAGTGTTAGCAAAAGAAATAAACAAGCTATCATAGATGCCTATGGTCGTGCGTTAACAATGCAAAAAGTTTTAGCAGACTTTATTAAAGTCAATAGACAACTAATGATTGACTTGTCTACAAGTGAAAATGCAAACCTATTACACGGGAGGGATTACTCACTTCATGTATCACAAAAATTGGGTGCAAAGATTGACACGCAACTCGTTAAAGAAAAACTTGGCGAGATTGNNTATCATCAATGCAAAGTGCCAACGCAATATAAACAAATACAAGCTATGCCTTTATCGGAAAGCACAGTATCAAGAAACAAAAAAGCTACGATTGACGAAGTAGCAGACTTTAGAATTTCTGCTTAGTTCCGTTAATGCCTAAGTAGTTTGGGGCGACTTCGGTCGCCCTTTTTTACGTCTACACTTCCATTTCCATTTCCCATTACTACGATACCGATAGGTATATATATACATGTACACAAGGGGGGTACGCTACGGCAGTACCTTATGCGAAGTTGTGTGAAAAAGAAAAGTAAAAAAGAATTTGACTATAAGATTAAATGGGAGTAATGAGTTAGTTAGAAAGGAGAAATCAAAATGCCGAATAATGATGACTACTTATCACGACAATTATCAGCAGTTAATAATGCCTTTGGTATTCAAGCAGTTGATAATAATAATCAAGTTCAGCCTAATCTTATAGATGGACTAGATTATAAGGCTTTATATAAAGTCTTAGAGAGTGAAGTTGAAACTGTTATCCTAGACCCTAACGCACCTCAGTACGTTATTGAATGGGGTAATAGAGTTAAAGCTAAACTCTATGAGATAATTCAACGACAAGCAAACCGATAACCTAATTCCCAATTGGGTCGGCAAAGGGGCGATTGATTTGCCCCTTTTTTTATGCCATATCACCAGCAGCCACGCAGCAACTAGCAGACCTTCCTTCAGGTGATGCTTCATTTTTAATTAAGTCTTCTACAACATCTAGGTACTTACAAACCTCAACATACGACATCTGGTGTTTTCGCTACCCCCACCCCCGCATATTTGGGCGGTGTTCTTTTGAAGTTAACCTAAAGTCAGAGTTTTACACAAACACAGAGTATGATATAACTTTTTTATGATTCCAGAAAAAATCCCAACGGATTTGTTAAAATACGAATTAAGAAAATTACAACTAAAAGTGTCTGAGGAGTCCCGTTCCTCCTACCTTACTTTTGTAAAAAAAGTTTGGCCTGACTTTGTTGCAGGTTCACATCATAAAATTATTGCAAAAAAATTTGAAGACATTTCACGTGGAAAAATAAAACGACTTATTGTAAATATGCCACCTAGACATACTAAGTCTGAGTTTGCATCTCACCTTTTCCCTGCGTGGATGATGGGNCAAAAACCTAAATTAAAGATAATTCAGACTACACATACGGCAGAATTATCGTATAACTTTGGTAGGAAAGTGAGGAACCTATTTGATCAACAAGATTTCAAAGATGTTTTCCCGAATGTCAGCTTATCACAAGACTCTAAAGCTGCGGGGCGTTTTACAACTAACTCTGGCGGAGAGTATTTTGCTGCTGGTGTGGGTGGTGCTATTACTGGTCGTGGTGCCGATCTTCTTATTATTGATGATCCTCATTCGGAGCAAGACGCACTTAGCCAAACAGCAATGGACAACGCATACGAATGGTATACTTCAGGACCTAGACAGCGTCTTCAACCTGGTGGTGCCATTGTTATAGTTATGACTCGTTGGTCTGTAAAAGATCTAACGGGAAAATTAATGGCTGCACAAACTAATGAAAATTCTGATCAGTGGGAAGTGGTCGAGTTTCCGGCTGTCTTGAATGATAAACCCCTTTGGCCTGAATTTTGGAAACTAGATGAATTAAAAGGTGTTAAAGCATCACTATCCGAACAAAAATGGCAGGCACAATGGCAACAAGCTCCAACTTCTGAAGAAGGTTCAATTATTAAACGTGAGTGGTGGAAAGTGTGGCCTAAGACAGAGATACCTCAACTCATGCATATTATACAAAGTTATGATACAGCATTTAGTAAAAAGGAAACAGCAGACTATTCCGCTATAACAACGTGGGGTGTATTTAAACCCGTGGAACACGGCCCACCGAACATTATTCTTTTAGCGATGCGTAAAGGTAGATGGGATTTTCCCGAGCTTAAAAAGATCGCGTTAGAGCACTGTACATACTGGGAACCCGAAACAATCTTGATTGAAGCCAAAGCTTCTGGTATGCCCTTAACTCAGGAGCTACGTCAATTGGGAATTCCTGTAGTAACTTATACGCCTAGTAAAGGCAATGATAAGCATGTACGTGTCAACTCCGTAGCTCCCCTTTTTGAAGCGGGTCAAGTATGGTGTACCGAAGATAGGTGGGCTGAAGAAGTTATTGAAGAATGTGCTGCTTTCCCTTATGGTGAACATGACGATTTAGTTGATTCAACAACGCAAGCGTTGTTACGTTTTAGACAAGGAAACTTTATTCAATTAGAATCTGATTACAAGGATGACCCACAATTCCTTGTAGGAATGCAGGAGTATTATTGATGGTTGATGATTATGTAAACATTTTTGAAGAAGAGGATATAATTAAAGATCTTCCAATGCCTGGTGTTGAACAGACAGATACAGGTATATTTGATATTAATATAGGTCCCTCCAATATTCCAGGTATTTCCGATCCTCTTGGTGATGCAACAGAATATATTATGCGAGAGGGAATGGAAAAAGATATTACAGGTTATCCCAAAGCTCCTAAAACATACAGAGTATTATCAGAAATAACTGATTTTATAGGATTTGATGTACCTGAATTTTTAAATAAACCTATTGTTCCTACAGCGGATGGAAAGAAAATAAGTTTATCATCATTTTCTCCAACAGCAGCATTAGGGGCATTAGGATTAGAATTTATCGTAGGTGAGAGCCCAGGTAAAACTTTACGAACAATGGAAATGGAAAAACCTGTTTCTCCTTTTCAATTAGGAGAGTTAGCTCTTGTGGGTTTTGATGCAGCTACGGCAGGTGTGGGAGGAACTGTAGGAGCTAAAACTTTATATAAATGGTTAACAAAAACTGTAGATAAAACACCCGAAGAAGCTTTTACCATAATGAAAAATAAACCTGAATTAGCAGATGATGCTATGGTTGGTAAAAGTATAGATGAATTAACAGATGAAGAATATGAAAAATTAAATATAGGTGCAGCCGTACCTCCTAGGGAAAAAACTGTTTCTCCTGAAACAAAAGAGAATGAATTTTTTGGTGAATATTATTTAAATCAAGACGTGGATTATATGACTCCTCCAAAAGATCCAATGGGAGAAAAAACACTTCTTCCTTCGAAATGGCAATGGCCTCCTACTAGAATTGCAATAAACGAATCCATGGCAGGAAAATCTAAATCTTCAATTAATACAGCACAACAATTATTAAAAGAATTAGGAACAGATGTAGATACTGTTGCAATTAATGCTGCACAAAAAGGAAATTTACGAGCAGCAGATATAGCAGGTAGTGGAAAAGTAAAAAAAGTAAAAAAAGTTCGTCATGATGGAAATGCCATGCTGTATAAAAAAAGTACTAAAAAAGGATCTTTAGAACCTTTAGCAGAAAGTACTATCGCTAAAAAAGTATTTAAAAAAGAAAAATTAATAAAAGGACATGCCTTAGAACAAAGTGCAGCAAAAGTTTTAGGTAACGAAATGACTCTTCCTCAAGATTTTTCTATTTATGAAATGATACCAGAAGAATTAATGATGAGAGTTAAATCATCAAAAAACCTTGAAGGGATGGATCCTACAAAACCACAGATTTTTTCAACCCATGCAAGAAATATGAAACATAAAAGCTTAGGAGCTGGAATCATAAAAAACTTAATTAAAAAATATAAAGTTTTGGGATATGAATTTATACCTAATAAAAAAGAATTAGGAGGGGAGTGGGTATTTAGTGAAGAACTGTTGCTTCCATTATCTCAAAGAAAAGAAGTATTATCAAAAATTAGAAAAAATATTGATGATTTAGAGGGTAAATTAAAAGATTTAAAATTAGAAACAATGTTTTATGATCCATCAAAAGATAGAATGGTATTCTTTGGAAAAGGTCCTGAAAGTTTAACTGATTTAAAAAAAGATATAAAAGCTAAAGGTTATGCTTATGGTGGTTCAGTAGAACCAGGACAATTCACTGATCCAATGATGTCTATTGATGAAGAGGATATAGATATAAAAGATTTTAATATGGGACCCGCTTACGAGGGAATAGAAGATTTAGATATTTTTGAAGAAGCAAAGAAACAAGGTTACGAAGAAGTAGAAGTTGCAAACTTAATGGTACCATTCTTTAAAATGTTTGGAAAAGCACCTCCTAATGTAATTGCTCCTATTCCCACACCAAAACCAAATTTAGCAAATCAAACTAAAAAACAAGCAGAATCATTAGCAGTGCAAAAAGAAAAGTCTGCTATGGAAGATATTTTTGATCCTACTCCAGAAAGTAAAATTAGGGATGAAATATCCCCTGATACGGATCTAACTGCCATTGCAACAACTCCTTTAACCGATCAGCCAATGACCTCGGTATTTTATTCTGATATTGAAAGAGCTTTAGGAAAAGCAGATGCACCTAAACAATTTGCATCTAAAGAAGAAGTATTTGATTACTTTAGTAAAAATAATATTAAACGATCGGAAGAGGTTGATTATCGTATTCCTGAAATTTTAAAATTATTTCCTGACGGAGAACCAATACCCACAAGTGCTTTATTAGCGCAAATACGTCAAGCTCCTATTAAAGGGTTGAGGGTACATGCAACAGGATATGGATCAGATATAATTAATCCAAAAGGAAATGTAGATGTTGCTTATCCAGGATATAAAGAACCTGGTTCCATAACTGGCACAGCGCGTGAGCGTGTATTAATATTACCAAAGAAAAGTATAGCTGGTGATACGGGAGAATTACCTAGAAATTTTCAGGGTGAGGGGGCCGCGGGCCAACGTCATCAATTCGGTGAAAGTGATGATATGTACGTGATCGGGTGGTCACGGCTCACGGACCGTTATGGAAAAATTCCTCAAAAGGTAGAAGGACCAACAACAAAAGTAAATACAAGAAAATTAAAAACAATCCGTACTAAAAATAATAATACACTTAACGGTTTGTACGCTGAAACAAAAAGTAAATTATCCCGACTAGCAGGTNAACGAGATTTCAATCAAGCGGACATTGATGAAATAATGGAAGAATTTGGTGATACATTTAAACCAACGGTGGTGGCTAAATATGCTGATCAAATAGATCAGGTTAGCCCTGGTCTTGTCGATCAGATGGATGAGCTCGTTGTAAAAAATAGAGAATTAACAGAACAAATATCTAAAGCAGAAACACCAAGTGCCGAGGGCGTGGTTCGTGTAACGTTTGCCGATGAGATTCAATCAGATCTCATGCAAGAAGCTGCAAAGAGAAAAAAATTCTTGGCAGGAACTTTACGTCGAATGCAAGATCAAGGAAAAAGTATTGACGATCTAAGTCAATATGATGATTTAAATAAACAGATCATGCAATTCTATAAAGAGAATGAAACTATTTTTAGACCAGAAACTAAATCAGCAGCCGAAGTAGACGTTATGCGTCAACAACTAACAAAAATGGATGAAGAGGTTGATAACATTATTAACAATTACATAACAACAAGAGAAATAACTGACAAAGATATGACGCGGTTAGGGGAAATGCTTCAAACAAATTTAGATAATTTATTAAATAAAGTAATGACTATTGATTCGGATACCATGGGTAAATTATTTCCTAACTTACCATTTAAGAACAGAAATGAATGGGCAGATGCTGTTATAAAAAAAGACTTATATGAGGCAGCATACCGTAAGTTTGTTTTAAAAGATCCTGATGCAGCAGAATATTATGCGGTATCTCCTGATACATATGTTAATAAGAGATGGAACTTTGAAGGAGATACTTCTACACCTCAAGTAATTCGAGACAATGATAAAAAAGCCATTCTTGATGAATTTACTCGATCAGGAAATCTTCAACCTTCTAAACTGAGAGGAATTGGTACAAGTGAGTTTTATGGTGGTCCTGATGCTAAAGCGCCTGTTCGCTATAATGTTATTGATAAGAACCAACCAATTAAACAACCTGTAAGAGACGCTAGTGGCGAGATTGTTAAAAAAGATGGCAAGACGGTGATGGAAACAACAGGATACAAAAAAGTAAAAGATTTTAAAGGTAGTGAAGATATTAATGAGGCACAAAATTATGCAGACGTTAGTAATCAAGGAATGGATGTTAAATATGAAGTTGTAAAAGAACAACCCCACTATACCAGTGTATTAGAAAAAATATTATCTACGCAAGCAAAACAAAATAATTCTGAATTTATAACACTACCTGTACAATTAAAAGAAGGGTCTATGAATGTATATAAGATTACCGATCAAAATGGTAATATGGTAGCCACCTTATCCGATAGCGATCAGGCTATGAGATTGAAAGATAGTAATCCAAATTATCAGATACAACCGTTGTCAGTTCCTGATGAAGGTGCCATGAAACCAGTTTTTGCTATTAAGATTACTAAAGAAATGTTAGAACCTTTTGTAACACATAAAGCACAGGGTGGACTTGTGGAAGATATTGATATATTTGAGGTAGCATAATGGCAATAGACAGAAGAATTACAGGAGCTGAAGAACCAGCTTTAGAAATGGAAAGTGTTGATATTCAAACACCAGACATGGATATAGAAGCTGTAGAAATGCAAGAAGATGGTTCTGCAATAATTAATCCTCAAGATGAGATTCCTGAACTTTCTTTTGATTCTAATTTAGCAGAATTTGTTGATGAAGATGCAATGGGTGTTATTGCTAATGATTTAATTGCTGAATACAAAGCCGATCAAGGTTCACGCGATGAGTGGTTTCAATCTTACCGAAAAGGATTAAATCTTTTAGGATTTAAATATGAAGAACGTACAATGCCTTTTGCTGGATCAAGTGGAGTAACACATCCTCTTTTATCAGAATCGGTGACACAATTTCAAGCGCAAGCTTATAAAGAATTATTACCCGCAGGAGGACCTGTTAGAACAGAAATTTTAGGAACACCAGACCCTGAAAAAGAACAACAGTCTCAACGTGTAAAAGATTACATGAATTATCAAATTATGCATGTTATGGAAGAGTTTGATCCTGAATTAGATCAGATGTTATTTTATTTACCTTTAACAGGTTCTACTTTTAAAAAAGTTTATTTTGATACTACTTTAGGTAGAGCTGTCTCTAAGTTTGTCGCATCAGAAGATTTAGTTGTTCCTTATATGGCAACTGATTTAGAAACAGCAGAACGTGTTACACATATTTTAAAAAGAACAAAAAATGAAGTACGTAAGATGCAAGTCATTGGTATGTATCGTGATGTAGAAATTGATCCATATAAAACTGAAAATGATGTTCAAGAAACAAAAGATCGTATTGAAGGTGTAGAGGATGATGGTTATAAGAATGATAATTATACCTTATTAGAAATTCATTGTGATTTAGACTTACCAGGTTTTGAAGATGAGGATGGAATTAAATTACCTTACATTGTTACAATTGATGAAGGGTCACAAGAAGTTTTATCTATTTATAGAAATTATGAAGAAGAAGATGCGTACAAAAAGAAAAAACAATATTTTGTTCACTATAAGTTTTTACCTGGCCTTGGTTTTTATGGCTTTGGGCTTATCCACATGCTCGGGGGTTTATCCCGAACAGCAACATCAGCCCTCCGTCAACTTATCGACGCTGGTACATTGTCCAATCTCCCTGCGGGTTTTAAAGCTAGAGGGTTGCGAATTAAAGACGATGATAATCCCCTCCAACCAGGAGAATTTAGGGATGTAGATGCTCCAAGTGGGGATCTAAGACAAGGGTTATTACCATTACCATATAAAGAACCATCTCAAACTTTATTTCAATTATTAGGATTTGTTGTTCAAGCTGGTCAACGTTTTGCCACAATTGCCGATCAAAAAATAAGTGATGCTGCAGGTGCAGGCGCTCCTGTGGGAACTACAATGGCTATTATGGAACGTGGTACAAGAGTCATGAGTGCTATTCATAAAAGAATGCATTATGCACAACGCATAGAGTTTAAATTACTAGCTAAAGTATTTAAAGATTATACTGAGCCTTTTTATCCATACAATGTAGGGAAAGATATTGTTCCAAGTGTTAAACAAGCTGACTTTGATGATCGTATTGATATTATTCCTGTATCTGATCCAAATATATTTTCTATGTCTCAACGTGTTACGTTGGCACAAACACAATTACAATTAGCTCAAGCTGATCCTTCGGCGCATAATATGTATGAGGCTTATAAAAGAATGTATCAAGCTCTTGGTGTTCATGACATACAAGCTATTTTACCAACACCTAAACCACCGGCTCCAAAAGATCCAGGTTTAGAAAATGCGGATGCTTTAATGGTTAAAACATTAACAGCTTTTAGAGAACAAGATCATCAAGCACATATAGATGCACATCGTACATTTATGTCAACAATTCTTATTCGTAATAATCCAAATGTTACAACTATACTTCAAGCACATGTAATGGAACATATTTCGTTATTAGCTAGAGAACAGGTGGAAGAAGAAAACACGGAACAGATTCAAAAAGTTGCTCAACAGTACGGTGGACAAATACCACCAGAATTACAACAACAATTTCAGGAAGAATTAGAAAAACAAGTAGCTCTTAAAATAACAGAGTATATTGAGGAAATGTTTATTGAAGAACAACAATCAATGGAAGGTCAAGGAGAAGATCCACTTGTTGCATTAAAGCAACAAGAAATAAATATTAAAGCTCAGGATCTACAGAGAAAAATTGAAGATGATGAAGCAAGAATAGCTATTGATGAAGCAAGAATAGCAGCTGATGCTAAACAACATCAGGATAAGATTGATTCACAAGAGGATATTGCTCAATTAAGAGCTAATGTTAATTTAACAAAAGCAAAAGAACCTCGAAAAATTGACGAAAAACGAGATATAAAGTTTGATAACTAATCTAGGGCTTGTAAAAGTTGGTTGGCAGTCTAATGTAGAATCTATGACTCAAGCAGAACAAAAATTACATAAGTGGTTTGAAGAATTACTGGTAATGGCAGAAAAGACTTCCAAAACTGATGAAGATAATATACTCTTAGCAGGTGCTTTCATGAGTGCAGCTCGGGTTTTATATTTTAATCATATGAATCCTGATGAGGCTAAACACGTGATGGAACAAAACACGTTTGATTTTATTGATTTAATCAAACCAACCATACACTGAGGGGTAAATATGGCAAAGAATACTGGAAGAATGAACTTATTAGAAGAAGTAGGTCGTATTGACGCTGAAAAATCTAATAAAAATAGAAGAGCTGAAAAAAAACGAGTTATTGGTGAACTTAAAAAAGGATATAACAAAGGTGGATTAGTCACTGAAATGTATTCTAGAGGTTATGGCGTAGACATAAAAAGTAGACGTAAACCAACAAAAATTTACTAAGAGGTTATTATGGCTACAGCTAAATATATAAATGGATCTAAGTATCCTAACGCTAAGATGACTGTTACAACTGATGGCAATCCTTATGCAGGATCAACTACAAATAAAGATTATGAAGTTTCTACTGCATCCATGAGGATTGAAGGTCCCAAAAAAATAGACAATTTAGGAAGTGGACCAAAAGGACAACGTAGTAAAATGCAAATTAAAAAGGTTCCTTTTAAAGGAGTTTTTTAAAATGCCTGATATTCATCCACCAAAGAAAAAAAGAGGTAATTACGGACCTAACATAGGTAAACCATTTAAAGCAATGGGGCCTGTTGGTGGTCTTCCAGTAAATAAATCTGGAACAAAGATAATGGCTGGTAGACTAGCTAAACGTGGTTACGGAAAAGCTAGATAATGGACGCTTACTATAGCGCAAGGTATGGATGGACATTAAAAAAGAAAGATACTGTGGGAGAGTGTAAAAATTGTGGTCATGGCTGTCATTGCAGCGATGGTAGTTCTTGTCAATCATGTGATTGCAAAAACTGCGAACATGATGTAAGTTAACCGCTTTAAAAAGGAGGTCATATGAACCTATTAAAAGATTTATGGGCACACGTTAAAGAGTGGTCGGATTGGAAGATGAAAGATTGGATCAAGGCGGGTATTGTAGCTGTCGTTGTTGTAATCGTTATTTCTAGCATGACAGGTGGAGCAGCATAATGTTAAATCTCATCGGAGGACTATTAGGAGGTAAAGGCGGAGCCTTAAAACAAATCACTAATGTAATCGATGAACTTCATACCTCAGAAGAAGAGAAATTAGATAAGAAGATTTTAATGCAACGCATTCAACAAAAACTCGCTGAGAAACAGTTGGATGTCAATGCAAAGGAGGCAGGTCACCGCTCCGTTTTTGTGAGCGGCTGGCGCCCCGCAATAGGATGGGTTGGAGCCTTTGCTTTAATGTTTGAGTTCATTTTATCCCCTTGCATAGAATGGTACGCAAAATTTTCTGGTATGGCTATTTCAGCTCCTGAAATTCAGACTGG
>JGI25128J35275_1000661_pt1 | contig 10659 bp, 12 predicted proteins | sample ETNvirenome_2_60_FD_35275 | JGI IMG/M metagenome (IMG submission 35275)
TCAGGATCTACTGGACTACCTTGACCTTGCATCTCTGCTTGTAAGGCTCTTATAAGTTGCGCTTGTTTTGCTACTGCAACTGCTTGTTCTGGTGTATTAGCCATAATTAAGACTTCATGCTCCTTTGTATATAATCTTGAATCATTATTTCGTTTAAATAGTCTTGATAACTGTTTTGTTCTGCAGGGCTAGCTCCTACTGCTGCTGTTCCAGCTGCACCTCCACCTAATACTGCTTGATCTAAAGCTTGAAGTTTATGATCTTTAGCTCTTTGAGAACCTGTTGCTTGTCCTATGTTATATGCAATCCCAGCTGGAAGACCTCCTATTACAGAATAACCTAAAGTTCCTCCTAAACCTCCTGCATAAGGATCAGCATAACCTGCTTTTCTTCCATGAATACCACCAAGAAGAGCTGACCCTCCTAATGCTCCTATAGTTGCAGATGCACGTGGGTTAGCTGCAGCGGTAAGTCCTATATTTCTAAGTACTTGGCCAGCCATTCGTAATCCTTGTGGNATTGCTCGTGCTGCTGNTGCATACGCCATAATATNTTAATTCTNAATAATAAAAAAGGGCAGTTAATTACTACCCTTTATTTTACATTTACTAAGTTTACGCTTATTCCATTACAAGCATCTTNTGTCTAAATGTCTCAGGAGTCTGAGTATTTAGATAACGCCATGCATTCTGTGGATCTCTTTCAGCGATGTTGCCGAAGTTGTTCCAGAAATCACCAGCGTTCTCAGGAGCTTGAGGCTGTGGAGGAATAGGCATTTCAGGACGCTGATACTGTGCAGCTTCAGGACGAGCCTGTGGAGCGTTCTGAGGAGTCTGTTGACCTATCTGTTGATATGTTGGTGCTGCTTGTCTATCAGGAATTGGATAAGGACCGTTTGCACCGAAGAATTCACAAGTGTAATCTGCAAGAACATCTGGATCAGTCAAAATCTTTTCATAGATCTTGTGCTCGTTATTAAGTTCTTGTAGAAGACTTACAGATTCTTTAAGCTGAGAATCAGTCTGTATAAGACTATCTTCTATTTGACATGCGTAATTATTTAATACTGCTGCTGAATCAGGTCCGAAGTGATCAATTACTTCAAGACTTTCTGGACTTACCCCGTTTGCNAGGAGCTGCTCCTGTGTTATTTCCTGCGATGCTTGGGAATAATCGTTGGAGTAACCCTGGTTGTTGCTGATCCCAGGCTGCGAGGTCTGCGGAACCTGATTGTTGTATGGGGTTAGTTGAGGGGAATTGTAATTGGCCTGGCCTATTTCCGATGTCTGACTGGATGGTTGACCCTGGAAGGGGAGCTGCACTGGAGAACTCAGGAGGCCTACCACCCTGTTGAACGCCTCCCTGTAAGGATTGTCCTGGGTTGGTGCTTCCGAGGGGCTGGCCTGGGGGTAAGATGGTGTAGGGCTGTATTGAGCTGGGGCCACTCCCATCTGCTGGGGAGCCTGCGGTGCTGGGGCCACCACTCCTGTAGGTTGAGCCGCCCATTGGTTGGTCGTTGAAACCGCCTGCGGTGCCTGTGAAGGCGCCGTTGCTACTGGAGCCGCGTAGCTTATCGGCTGGGTCTGGGATGGTTGGGGTGCCGATTGGGTCGGCGCTACGGTAGCGTCCTGCATAAGTTACTTCCTTCTGTAGTGATTCTAAAGTTCTATATAAAAATGGGGTGAGATCAAGTCTCGGGTCAGCCGACATAGGTAAGTCAGGCTGCTGCGGATGTGGAGTCCTCATCTCTTGATTGATTAGATCAATAAATGTGGAATACGCCCGTTGTACTTGACCGACCATCCTAAAGGGAAAACCAGATAGCATTCCTGCTACCTCATCATCCGTTTTGGACGGGAACAAGTACTTCAGTGCTTCTATACTATCTACCCCTAATTCTTGGAGGTTTCTAGTAAAGATTGATTGGTTCAATTTATCTTGCGTTGTATCTTCATAAACAGGTCCCATCCATCTCCACTCAACATTTCTATTTCCATCAGGTGCAAGTCCCAAAACCCCTTCTGGTATCTCTTTTGTCTCCTCGGCTTTAGCAAGTGCCTTATTTAACTTTTTATAGTATGCAGCATCTTGTTTTTGATACCTTTCTAGCTCTTCTTTTGATTCGTCTTGAGGAGGATCAACAGTTTTAAGACCAATAGCTTGAGCCAATGTTTTCTTAAATATCTCTTCTTCTTGGAAAATAATTAATTCAAAGCATTTACAAATACCATAATTATATAGTTGTAAGCATTTCTTTTTAGCTGTAGCACTGACTCTTCCATATTGAGATTTGATTTCAGTAGCAGTTACATTAGTAATAGATAAATCATCAATACCCCCAAGTGCTAAACGTATTTCATTTCGTAGTTGTTCTGCAAAACGAGCTTGATCAGTACTAACAGCATTAGGAGTAATAAAACCAACACGATCAGAAGGTTCTAAATTTGCAATAACGCGTGGAACACGCATTCCTGTTCCAGGACTTCCTATATATCCTGCAGGATTTCTAGTAACTGGATCTTGTTTATAAGTAGATTGAAGAACACTTAAATCTGAAGTAAATCCAGACTGACTTGAAATACTAGGTCTTTGTGGTGGACCATCTTGATTATTACTTTCAACAATATCTTGTTTAGGTCTAGATGAAAGTAAGGTTGGATTACCAAAGAAAGATAAGTTTGCTCTAATGTTTTTAACCATTTCATCATGAGCAACAATTTGATTAGCTATCCAATCAAAGTCACCTCTTCCTTCTGTTCCAAATGCATCAGGATTATTAAATACTTCAACACAAGGAATGAACTGCATTGTATTAACTAGTTCTTTCTTTTGCAAAGTTGAGAATTCTTGAGGAGTATCAAAACTCATCTCTTGCTCACTATGCATCTCTTCTATTTTTTCTGCAGTAATTCGCAGACGCATATATCTTTTATCTGTACTTAAACCAATTTGTGCTGATCCAAAGCCTTTAGATGATTTAACTTTATACGCATAAATAATTACGACTTCTTCTAATTCACCTTCTGGAGAATAAAAAGTACGATATGAGTTTTTATCAAACCAATAAATACGATATGTTTTTTGTGTTGGACGTATATAAAACAATCCTTTTCCTAATGCTAAAAAATGATCCCAAATTGAATCAAGTCTTGCATCTAACTGATTAAACTTTATAACTTGCTGAATAAGATCATATCTTTGTGTACCGTAATTATCTTGTTCAGGAAAAAATTCAACACCTTGTCTAATCCCAAACATTTTCATTTGGGCTAAATGAGCATTGATNAACATCGAATCAGCTGCACCTGTGCTTTCACGGTTTATGACCGAATCAAGCATTGCTTCAAAAGCTGGATTAGTTTTGCTCATTAGATAATTTTGTTAGTTTTACTATGCCTCAACTTCATAACCAGCTGCCAGTCTCTTGAAAGTAAGATTGTCTTCATCAGCTTCGATATTAAATCGTTCGCCAGGTTGAAGTCCAAGATCGTGACATAATTCATCGGGAAGATTAATAATGGCAGAGCCATATGCATCTTGCTCAAGTTCAATTCCTTCGTAATAAAAATTAGAGGCCATGTTAAGTGCTTTAAACAGTCTAAATCGTCAATACTCTAACTCTAGTTTTCCTCTAGACATTAGACCATTACATAGCCAAACTAATGCATCTACACAGTCATCATGTGAACTTACTCCAAAATTAACTATCTCATCTGTTAAAGCTTGGAANTTTCGATACTTATTAAATCTGATTTTATGACGTTCAAACAAACCCATTATACCTCTNAAACGTGCAACTTTATCTCCTCTAAAACCTTTNACAGGATGCCATAAAAGATTATGCAATCCNTGTTCTTCTAAACATATTCGTTTGAAGTCTGCTTCTAGNGATGCCTGATATGCNACAGCTTCTGACCATATATCAACTGTACTTCCTGTTGGATAATATTGATCTCCGTCTTTATGGACTACCCCCCATTCATACATCATGTCCATAATGGCTTCTAATTTTTCTACGTTACCCATAATACGTAGACGCTTACAATCGATGATATGAATTTTGTCTCCTACTCTTCCACCCATTACAAAAACTGTATAGTCATTTCTTTCTCTAATTCCTGCAGATAAATCTACTCCAACTCCTAAACAATCAAATTGTGTTGGTATTTGTCCTTTAATAATTAAATCAGGTGAAATAGACATTTCACTTGTTCTTACAATCTGATTTTGATACTGAAAACTAAAACTTACAGGAGCTTGTCTTTTTCGATCATTCAAATAATCTACAGACCACATATCAGGCCAATAGGATTCTTCAGATCCTTCACCATCAGTAATTAATGCAGATTGAACAATTTGAATCCAATCATTATCAGGAGTAAATGTAGTTTGATGTATATCATCATGTCTAAAACGTGTACCTAGACATATTGCTCTACCTCCTTCAAACATCGTGGGAACAATAACTGAGTTCCAGTTTTCTTCCATAGCTACACGTATATCTCTATTTTTAATATCATCAGCAGATTTAATAGCGTCATCAATAATACATAGATGAGAACGTTTTGAAGTCACTGCACCTTTAAGACCTGCACAACATAAACTAAATTCTTCTTCACCAGTTGATCTAATTCCTGCAAATTTCCAATCAATACTCCAATATTCATTAGAGTTAATTCCTTTAGCAATTTTAACCATTGGAAAGATTTCTCTATATCGCTTACTTTCTTCAATAATTCGTTTAATTGCTGCACTTTTAGGACGAGCAACATCTACTGTATAAGAGATATAAAGTATTTTTAATGGCTTTTTNTGTAAGGCATGGATACCAATAGACCATGCAGTAAATAAACCAAGTACGGTTGATTTAGCAGAACCTCGTGGAGCAAGAATATCNACATTAGGACCAGCAATTCCAACTAAACATTCACTGTCTTCATGAGTATAAAGATGCTCATGCCATAGTTCCATATGTTTTGCAGGTGGTTTGTCTCCTACAACATCACAAAAATATGCAAAATCTACTCTTGCTCTATCAATATCAATATCTGATGTTTTTTTAACTACTTGTTGTTTAGCGGCTGCTCTTGCAGTTCTACGATAAACAGAGTAAATGCTGGTTCCTGCCATGCATTAAGGATACCTCAATAACTCTTAAGATTCTTCTTGTAAGATTTTTGTCCAGACTCCCATTGAAGCTTCTTGTAACGGTCCTTCAATTGGATCGTCTCTAAAAATAGATAACATTTCACGTAAAGCTCTATCAGCACCTGCAAGAATTAATCCTTGTTTATCAAGTAAATGTTTTTCATCATTCAATTGTTTAATTGCACCACGTAATTCTTTTTGTAGCATTGCAATACGTGCTGCTCCCATATCTTGTTTAACTACTCCTAAATCAATTCCATCACGTAATTTAGAAATATCTTGCTGCATCAAGTCTATTTCCATTTCTAAAACTTGATTAAAATTACGTTTTTTAAATTCTTGTTTAGACCATTCATTACAATCAACAATTGAACCTTTATACCCTAGAAATCGAGCATAAAGATACATTTGTATTGGAGAACTAATTTGTTTGCAGAAGGTTAAGTAAGTTTCTTTATCTTTAGAAGTTAATGTACTTAACCATTCAATCATGACCTATAAGCAGCGCGAGACTGATCATAGTCTCTATTCTCCTTATAACGACGGAAAAGTTCTTCTTGTTTAGCAGTTGCTCGTGTTTCTTCTCCTCTTGTTTGTATCCCTTTTCTTTCTTCAGATCCTTTTACAGCAGTAGTCTTACGTTCTTGCTCACCCATTGCTCCAACAGTTAAACGACGTTCTGTTCCTTCTGCTTGTGTCGTTAAACGATTCTGAGCACCAGTCTCTTTAATTCCTAAACGTTGTTCAGCACCTTGTGCACCTAAACGACGAATGTCTTGTCCAGCAAAAAATTCTTCATTAGTACGATCAAGCTTTGCTCCTTCTTGCAAATTCAATCGTTGTTGTGCACCTGCAATCTCACTTAATTTAATTTGACTTTCAAGTGATTGACTCGTTACCTGCTGCGTCTGAGGTGGAGGAGGTGCAGGAATATATTGAACACTTGGTGCTGGTGGTCTACCGCCCATGATAAAACTATTTGACTATTAATTTTAATTTTAATTCAAACAAGCTTTAACCAAAGCTTAGATTTTTACCTGTATAACGTCCACGTAGGTTTGCAGCTGCATTTGCTTGATTAGCTATTCCTGTCATCATCTGTGCTTCTGCACCTGCTGATTCAACCATACGTCTTTGTGCTGCACTAGCTGAATATTTGTCTCCATATATTCCACGCTTTGTTGCATCCCATGCTGCAGCCTGAGCTATAGGATACATTTGCTTCATATAATTCAAATCAACAGCTGCTTGATGTTCAGCTGTTTTCATTGCTCTATCTAAAGCTTTATCATTTTTTCTGTCATAGTGACCTTCTTTTGCTAAATCAGCATCCATTTCTAATTCAGCTTGGCTTTTAGCTCTTGTTGTTGGTAATGTTTCAACATCTATAGGTCTTCCTTTATATCCAGACCAAATACGACCTCTTTGATCAAGATTTGTAGCATCAAAAGTTAATGCATCAATGGTTGATGCAACACCTTTCCAAAATCCTTTTGGAGCATCTTTATCTATTACTCTGTCTCCTGCTAATTGTTGATCTTTATCAATGGCATAAACATTACCTTTATATTCAACAACATTTTGTTTATCAGGATCAACACCTACATAGTTACTATGTAAGTCAGATTTTTCTAAATCAATATTTCTATTATTGCCACCTACTTTACTAGTATCAGTACCAACAAAATTACCTGATGTTCCTTTATAAGGAGTATTTACATTAGGTACACCCATGCTTGGTGCTTTAGGTCCTAGTCCTAATCTATTTAATGCATAATCATATAAAAATGTCTTTACATTTGCAGGATTAACTTGAGAACTTAAGTAAGGATCAAAAGTAGACATAATTTTTATCTATACTGATAGTTTGCAGCTAAAGCACCCAAAGCACTTTGAGCACCTATTCGACCTAGTGCTTGAGCACCTAATTGACCTTGTTGTGCCAGTGTTGCTTCAGTAGCTACTTGCTGACGATATTTAGCAGCTCCTAGATTTCTTAAATATTCTCTTTGCTTTGCACCTTCAATAATTGGCTCCATTGCTAAAGCAGAATCTACGGCTGCTTGTCTATTAATATCAAAATCTTTTTGCTGCCAACCATATCCTAAATTTCTTGAACTAAGAGGGTTGTAATAATCTCCTACTCCATACATAGGACCACTAGCAGGAAGTCCTTGAGTTGCATCATAACCACCTACTTGGTTTTGTCTTCCTCCTGCTAATCCAGCACCCATTCCTCCAACAATACCTGGTGCTCCTACAGCCCAACCTGCTGCTGGTAATAATCCACCTAATATCGTTTTACCTGATGCTGTTGGACCAGCTACACCTAATAATCCTCTAGCTCCTGATAAACCTTTAACAGCAGCTCCTCCAAGGGCAGTTCCACCTAATGCAGTTCCTGCCAATCTTAAAACTCCTGGAGTAACAGCTCCAAGACCAGCTCCAATAAGTGCCCCTTTTCCTCCTCCTTTCTGATATCCAGAAAGAGCGCCTAATCCTGCTCCAAGTGCAGGTACAGCTAAAGCGGCTAAAGGTATCGGCATAATCTTCTTTTAAATACTTTGTGATTTATCATCCTAGTTAATATTTTATATCCTCTAACTCTTTGAAAAGTTATACGTAATCTAAATAACTACCTGCAACATTTCCTGCCATTGCTCCCCAAGGTCCGCCAAACGCACCTCCAACTCCTCTAGCAACATGTCCTAACACTCCTTTCTGACCTTCTGTTCCTGGCATAGTCCATTCTCCTGGTCTATATCCCTCTTGTATATGAATATCTGGAGCAAGTTGAGACATGCCTGGAGCAAGCTTATTACCGCTATCTCCAATATTGACATTAACTCCTGAACTCTTATTATTTCCCATTGCCATATCTGTATATTTACTACTTTTATCAAAACTTTTACTAAAAGCATCTAAGAAACGATTTGCCGCACTTTGTTTTTCAAGATTCTTTGCATAGATGTCCCCGTCTGCTACGGGTCCCCATCCTGAAGTTCCTGGAGTAGTAATGTAATCTTGCATAATTTAATTATACATAATCTAAATAACCACCTGCCATATTACCTGCCATAGCTCCCCAAGGTCCACCGAATGCTGCTCCTGCTCCTCTAGCAACATGTCCTAAAAGTCCTTTCTTTGGTGCCGATCCTTCCATAGTCCATTCTCCTGGTCTATATCCTTCTTGTACAGATACATCGTCTCCAAGTTTTGCCATTCCTGATCTAACTTTGTCATCACTATCTTTAGAAGCAGAAGAAGATCTTCCACCTTGAGCAGCTTCAGTATTAGAGCTTCTATTTCTATCAGCTGCCATAGACTCATTGACACCTGTAGCAAATTTATTTAAAAAATTCTTTGCACTTTGTCTTTTATTACTTTTTTCGTATATATCAATTTGTTCGGAAGCACTTTTTTGTCCACCTGGACCCCATTCATGCGCTCCACTTTCATCTAAGTATGACATAATTTTAATTAACGAATTGAGAAAGCTCTTGCCAATTGCGAGCTTCAGGTTGTTTCATAGCTTCCTTTGCATTAGCAAAGTCACCATGTTTGTATTTTAAATATTCTACTGGATCTTGTTTCTTAATTCTTCTTTCCTCTGCTGTCTGGAATAACTTTCTAGCAACAGCAGCAGTACCAATAGCTGCTAAAGCACCTCCTGCTAATAAAGTAGGTTCTCTTAAATCAAAATTTCTACCAGCGATATTAACATTTTCCAATTTTTGGAATTGTTGCGCAGCTTTAGGTAATTTAGAAGCCCATTCAGCTCTTGTTTGTCCTGCTTCCTTTACTACATCTTCCCAGAAATTTACATTTTCTTTTGCAGTTGCATAATTAGCTGCATTTGTTCCAGGCATTGAACCTAAACCAGGAATTTCTTGTTGACCAATATTTTTAGGATTAAATTTAGAAGCTACTTGTCTTGCATTAAAAAGTTCAGCTGCTGCAAGTTTTTCACCTATTTTTGCAGGAATACCTTCAACAGACTGCCATCCTGCAGGTTTTGTATTCCATCCTTCAGGTTTAGATTGTATCCATGCTAGTGGGACTGCTCCTACTGTAAATTCTGGATCTAGATATTTTTTTCCTGCTGCAACAGTTGCTAATCCTGCAGCTGTTCCAAGTGTTGCATTAAGGCTAATAGGCACACCTTTGAGTCGTATTTCAGGATCATGTAATCCACGACTAGTTCCACGTACTGCTCCACCTAATGCTGTAAAAGATCCTTTATCTAGATCAATATTTAAACGTTCTCCTGCTTTAGGTTTCTTACTCATATAGCCACGATAATTAGCAAGCGTTGATGGCATTACATCTGGACGTTCTTTTCTAAATTCGTCATAAGGTAAGAGTTGACTCTTTTGACCAAGAACCCAACGTGCTGCTGCTTCTTCTGGCAAACTAATAGGTGTTCTTCCTGATGGATCAACTTCTTTTGATGCAGGTACAGCTGCTTTCCAACCTTTAGGACGCATACCTTGAGAAAGAGGTCCAGAGGTTTCTGTAAGTTGATGGTAGAGAATTGGTGTCCCTACAGCCACTGCAGCTTTTGCTGCTGTACTTAATGGAACATTTTTAGTTGCTTCTCCAACTGCTTTACTAACTACTCTGTAAGGATTTGTATAAGGCCAAACATATTTATTTCTAAACTCATCTGAACCAACTGTTTTACCAACTGCATCTGCAACCCAACTAGCTGCACCACTTACTCCTTGACTTTTGTAACCAGGTGAATGCCAAGGTTTTGTGTACATTCCCGCAACTAAATTATCCCAAACATCTCCACCAAACCGCATAGCAGCTCTTGCACTATTTGAAAAATAATTAGGAACTTTAAAAGACATTATTTAACCATATCTTTGGACTTTGTATCCTTCATGTAATGCAGCCATTGCTGATTTCTGTGGATCTTGTTCTACTCTTTGCGTTATTGTTCTTGGTGCATTTTGTGCATTAGCTAAAGCAATTCTATTTAAATAATGTTCTCTATCTAACTGAGCATCTAACTGTTTTTGATAAATTAAATCTTCAGAACTTCTACGTTGTACTTGAGCAGATTCAGGTTCATATGAAGCAGGTATTGCACCAGTAGGAGAAACTGGGTGTCCTGGTCTTTCTGCAGATAATGTTCCACCATGTTCCACTCTTTGTTCTACACTTTCTGGTACAAAGGAGTGCGTTTGCATATCCCAGTCGTGCTTGGTATATCCTTCTGGAGTATTAAGAAATGGATATTGTTGATTACCTGGAAGGATAGATTGAGCTAATTGTTTTCCTGCTACTTGTCCTGTAAATTCTCCAATACCTCTAGCTAATCCTGGAGTTATTCCAGAAGGTCTGAAATATTGTTGTCCTCCTTTTTTATAACCAATCATTGCTCCTGTTCCAGGAAAAGCTTTACCTAAACCTGCAGTCACACCTTCAGCAACAATGTTACCTCCAGCTTGTCTAATTAATGTTTCTTGTATAGGAGGTGCTTGTACTCCAAGTAAACGAGGA
>JGI25128J35275_1000662_pt1 | contig 10649 bp, 9 predicted proteins | sample ETNvirenome_2_60_FD_35275 | JGI IMG/M metagenome (IMG submission 35275)
CTATCTCTGCTGGAATGTTTAGTATTAAATATCAATTATTTTTAAACGATTTATATAGTTTTAATTCAGTTGAATTAATGCAATATGCAATGACAAAATCATATCTTGAGGATATTGATATGTTATTAACAACTGATAAGCAGATAAGATTCAATAAAAGACAAGATAGATTATATCTAGATATTGATTGGGCATCTGAAAGTGAAGGTAATTTTCTTGTTCTTGACTGTTATAGAGCATTGGATCCAGAATCATTTACTCAAGTTTATAATGATATTTTTCTTAAAAAATATTTAACTGCATTGATTAAAAGGCAATGGGGTTTAAATATGATGAAATTTACAGGAACAAAACTTCCAGGTGGTGTAGAATTAAATGGTAGACAATATTATGAGGATGCGGAGAAAGATTTGGAAGATATAAGACAAAGAATGTCTTTAGAATATGAATTACCTCCTTTGGATCTTATAGGTTGATAAGATATGGCATTAAATTCTTATTTTTTACAGGGAACTAAAGGTGAGCAATTTTTATTGCAAGATCTAATTAATGAACAGTTAACAATATATGGGGTAGAAGTATATTATCTACCTAGAAAAATATTTAAAACAGATAATATTATTAAAGAAGTTCAATCATCTAAATTTGATGATTCTTTTTTAATTGAGGCATATTTAAATAATTATGAGGGGTATAATCCAAATAGTGATGTTTTAAGTAAATTTGGTTTAAGATTGACAAATGAAGTTAGTCTTACCATCTCAAGAGAAAGATATGAAGAGTTTATTGCACCATTTTTGGAAGGTATAAGTTCTGGTATTAAAGAAGGTGCTATTACGGAATATACATTTGAAGATTTAATTACTAGACCAAAAGAAGGTGATTTAATATATTTTCCACTTGGTGAAAGATTATTTGAGATCAAAAGAGTAGAATCTGAGAAACCATTTTATCAATTAGGTAAGAACTATGTTTATGAACTAAGTTGTGAACTTTATGAATATGAGAATGAACTTATTGATACTACTATTGAGGAAGTTGATAATACTGTAGAGGATGAAGGATATATAACTCAATTAAATTTAGTTGGATCTGCAATTACTGCTGTTGGTGAAGCAACAGTGGGAACATCTGGAATGATTGGATTTATAGATCTAATAAATGATGGTTCTGGATATGTTTCTGCACCAACTATTGAAATATCTCCACCTCCAAATTTTCCAGTATCAGGATCTAGAGCTAGTGCAGTAGCAATAACAACATCAATTGGTGGTGTTAATTCTCTTAAAGAGATATTATTAACTAATCCAGGATTAGGATATACTTCAGATGCACCCCCACTTATCATTATCAATGGTGGAGGCGGTGCAGGTGCTGCTGTTACGTTTGGAATAGTTGATTCTGGTATTAGTTCTGTTACTTTATCTGAAAGCGGTAGAGGGTATAATGAGATGCCAACTATTGTAACCACAACAGGTTATGATCCAGGAGTTACTGCAGAATTGAGACCAGTTATATCTGCAGGAAAAATTGTTAGTGTTAGGTATAAGAATGCTGGATCTGGATATGCTGGTAATGTAGCTCCTGTAACAATTTCAGGTTTGACAACAACAGGAATAGGTACATTCATATATAATGAAATAGTTACAGGTGAGACTTCTGGTGTTACTGCAAGGGTTAAAGATTTTAATAGAAGAGTTGATTTAAGTCCTTCCTTCCCACCAATTGAACTTAGAGTTTCATTAAATAGTGGAGCATTCTATCCAGGAGAAGTTGTTGTTGGGGGAATATCATCTGCTAGATATATTGTAGAATCTTACAGTACAGATAGTTTTGATGATCCATACGATGCAAATAGTGACATAGAATTAGAAGCAGATAACTTACTTGACTTTACAGAAGGCAACCCATTTGGAGATTATTGATGTTAGGCACTTATTATTACCACGAAATTATTCGTAAAACTATAATCGGTTTTGGTACATTATTTAATAATATTTTTATTAAACATGAAGGTATTGATGATTCAACCTTAGATGAAACTAAAGTTGGATTGGCATATGGTCCACAGCAAAAGTTCTTTGCAAAGATTAGAGAACAAGGAAATTTAACAAAAGCAGTTGCTATAACTCTTCCAAGAATGTCATTTGAAATGACTTCTGTTCAGTATGATCCAACAAGAAAATCTGGTATAACACAAACATTTAAGGGATCAGATGGAAAAAACTTAAAGAAAGTTTTTATGCCTGTTCCATATAATATTGGATTTGAGTTAAGTATATTTTCAAAATTGAATGATGATGCACTTCAAATTATTGAACAGATACTTCCATACTTTCAACCATCCTTTAATATCACAGTTAATCTAGTTAAGTCTATTGGAGAGAAAAGAGATATACCAATTGTTTTAGATAATATTACATTTAGAGATGAGTATGAGGGAGATTTTACTACAAGAACTGCATTAATTTATACATTACAATTTACGGCAAAAACATACTTATTCGGTCCAGTTGCTGATACTAGTGATGGAATAATCAAAAAAGTTCAAGTCGATTATGCTGCTGATACTGCTATAACAGCAAAACGTCAAGTTAGATANGTTGCTACACCTAAGGCACTTAAGGATTATAATAACGATCAAACAACTACATTAAAAGAAGATCTTACAACAACTGAAACTAGGATTACTGTTAATGATACAACATTCATATCACCTAAGGATAGAATAGTAATTGATAGTGAGATTATGAGTATTATAAGTGTGGAAGATTCTTCTACTATTATTGTTAAGAGAGGATTTGATAGTTCAATTGCTGCAAAACATATTTCTTCTACAACAATTAATAAATTAACAACTGCAGATGATGCTTTAGTAGAACCTGGTGATGATTTTGGATTTAATGAATTTGATTCATTCTTTGAAGATGGATTATCATATAGTCCAACTAAACAAACTGACGTATAATTAATTCCATGTCTAGTTATGATCCTATAGACGAAGCACTAAACACTACTAGTGCTATTGAAGTGAGTACCACACCAGAAAATGGATGTGTTACAAGAAAAGATAGTACAAAGAATGTTACAGATGATGTTGAAAAAGATTATGAGTATACTCGTGCTAACTTATATTCTTTGATTGAAAAGGGACAAGAATCTCTTAACGGTATTATGGAATTAGCAGGTGAAAGTGCAAGTCCGAGAGCATATGAAGTTGCAGGACAGATTATTAAGTCTGTTGCCGATACAACTGATAAGTTAATGGAATTGCAGAAAAAGATTAAAGAAGTTGATGAAGATAAAGTAAAAACTACAAACAATGTTACTAATAATGCGGTGTTTGTAGGTTCTACTAGTGACCTATCAAAGATGATTAAACAACAATTCCTAAATAATAGTAATAAAGAGTAACAAAGTGGACTTAGTTCAAAGAAGACAACAGTTGCGTCAAAAGCAAGTTGAAAAGGTTAAGAAGTTTAGACAGTCTAACCAGTCTTCTTCTGATGCAATTGAAAAGCAAAAGGACAGAGAACAAATGAAAAAAGAAATTAAAAAAGAGTTAAGTCAAGAATCTATTAATATTGAAAACTCTGATGGAACAATTTTTGCTAGAGTTATGGATATCATTGGTCCTACTCATATGAAACCCGTTGTCTCTGGTGGATTGTGGAAAGGAACGGAACAGATCTCTGAAAAGAAATCTGAATGTGATTGTGATTGTGGAGAAGATCCTTGTGTTAAATGTGGAGAAAGTCATCATAGTGTTAAGGAAGCAAAAGAAGAAGCAGGACGTTCTGATTATGGTAAGGCATCAGTAAGAAACAAACGAAAGTTTGGTAAGGAGGGAGAACCTGCTATATTTGATGCTAGTGGTGAAAGAGGTAAGATGATTGATAAAAGAAGAGAAGAGCACAAAGCAAAGCGTGGTGTAAAAGAAGATTATTACTCTGGAACAGGTGAAAAGGTTGTAGCAAGAACTAAAAAGTGGATGGATAAGAAGGGGCAAAAAGGTGCTCCTGGTTTAGATGCCATGAAAGCACGTACCGCAGATCATAAAGCAAGGCGTAATAAGAAGGACGTGAAGGAAGCATTAGGTGCTGCTTATGCAATAGGTGGTGTTTCTAATGCAATAGCTGCTGGTGCAAAAGCATGGGGTGCAAGTCAAGCAGCAAAAGGTGCTATAATTGGTGGTGCTTTATCTGGTGCTGGTTCTGTTGTTGGTGGTGCATTAAACTATGCAGCTTCTAGAAATAAAAATAAAAAATCCGATCCTAAAAAGAAAAAATCTGGTGTTAAGGAGCAGATGGAAAAGGATACTGGTGTTGATGATCAACAACAGAAACAAATTGACTCAAAGCAGAAGAAAGCAGATCAAATAAAGAAACAAGTTTTACTTAAAAAATTACAAGCAGTAAGACAGGGTGGTGGAAGTGAAATAATGGCATCATATAGTTGGAGAGATGATAAAAATATGAGGATTAATAAGATATTGAATAGTTGATTAATTATGTCTGATAATGTATACCTTGGCAATCCCAATCTAAAAAAAGCAAATACTCCTATACAATTCTCTCAGGATAATATTCTTGAGTTTTTGAAGTGTAAGGATGATCCTGTATATTTTGCTAGAAAGTATATAAAGATAGTCTCTCTTGATGAGGGACTTGTTTCTTTTAATATGTACGATTTCCAAGAGAAATTGATTAGAAGATTCCATGAAAATAGATTTAATATCTGTAAGATGCCTCGACAGACAGGTAAATCTACCACTTGTATTTCATACTTATTACACTATGCAGTTTTCAATGATAATGTCAACATTGCTGTTCTGGCAAACAAAGCATCCACGGCTAGAGATCTACTTGGCAGATTGCAACTTGCATATGAAAATTTACCTTCATGGATGCAGCAAGGTATAATATCTTGGAACAAAGGTAGTTTAGAATTAGAGAACGGTTCTAAGATATCAGCAAACTCTACATCATCATCTGCTGTTCGTGGTGGATCTTATAACGTAATATTCCTTGATGAGTTTGCATTCATTCCAAATCATATTGCAGATGATTTCTTTGCATCTGTTTATCCTACTATTACATCAGGACAATCCACTAAGGTTATTATAGTTTCAACCCCAAGGGGTATGAATCATTTTTATCGTATGTGGCACGATAGTGAGAAGGGAAAGAGTGATTATATACCAACTGATGTACATTGGAGTGAAGTTCCAGGTAGAGATGAGGCTTGGAAAGAACAAACTATTGCTAATACATCAGAAGCACAATTTAAAATTGAGTTTGAATGTGAATTCTTAGGATCTGTTAATACTTTAATCAGTCCAGTAAAACTTAGAAATCTTGTATATGAAGAACCTTTAACAAGAAATGCGGGTCTTGATATTTACGAAGAACCCGTAAAAGATCATAATTATATGATGACAGTTGATGTTGCCCGTGGATTGGGTAACGATTATTCTGCTTTTATAGTTTTTGATATTACAGAGTTTCCATATAGAGCAGTTGCCAAATATAGAAACAATGAAATTAAACCTATGTTATTCCCTAATATTATACATGATGTTGCAAAGGGATATAATGAATCGTTTGTATTGGTAGAAGTAAATGATATTGGAGATCAGGTCGCAAGTATTCTTCAATATGATTTAGAGTATGATAATCTTCTTATGGCATCTATGAGAGGAAGAAATGGACAGATTGTTGGTCAAGGATTCTCTGGTAAGAAATGTCAGTTGGGTGTAAGAACAACAGCTGCAGTTAAGAAACTAGGTTGTTCTAATTTAAAAACTCTTTTGGAAGATGATAAGATATTAGTTAATGATTATGATATGATTTCAGAATTAACAACATTTGCCCAAAAAGCAAATTCATTTGAGGCAGAAGAAGGATGTAATGATGATTTAGCAATGTGNCTTGTTATATTTGCTTGGGTAGTTGCACAGGATTATTTCAAAGAAATGACGGACAATGATGTTCGTAAGAGAATCTATGAGGAGCAGAAAAATCAAATAGAGCAGGATATGGCACCATTTGGATTTATTGCAGATGGTTTTGAAGATATTGATAGTTTTGTTGACAATGAAGGTGATAGATGGCATACTGATGAGTATGGTGATCGTTCTTATATGTGGGATTATCGATGATTGATACATCTCCCAGTTCTATAAGAGTATTTTTTATAATTACTTTATCAATTGCCTGGTTAATTATTTTTAACGCTCCAACAGAGGACTAATGGAATTAACAGAAGAAAACGTACTCAAAGTGTTAGAGGAACTTATTCCTTATATTGAAGCAGACGGTGGATCTCTTCAACTTTATGATATAGAATATGAAACAGGATATGTCCAAGTAAAATTAGGTGGTGCGTGTGAGTCATGTGCTATGAGTACTATGACTTTGAAGCAAGGTATAGAAAAGAAATTAATGATGGAGATACCAGACGTGGTAGGAGTTGTTCAAGTATTGTAATGGAATTCGACGATCAATTAAAACTTGGGCACTTATTGCTCAATGAAAGAAAGTGTCGAGTATGTGGAGAAGAAAAGAATTTAGTTGAAGGTTTTTATAGAACACGTAAGAATAGTGCTACAGCATCATCATATTCATATGAATGTAAGGTATGTACAATTAAAAGAATAGTAGAGAATAGAAAGAAAAGAGCACCCTTTGTAGATTGGCAATATCCTGATTGGTAATGTTCATGCATTGTTTCCCCGTTGAAAAAGGATATTTTAATAAATAATTTCAGATAATCTGAGACTCGGAGAGTAATAAGATGCCCATCAATTTAGCATCTCCTGGAATTTTAGTTAAGGAAGTAGATTTAACCATCGGTAGAGTAGACTCTGCGACAGATAAGAATGCTGCTATTGTCTTAACTGCTGAGAAAGGACCAGTTAATATACCAATAATTTGCGAAAGCGAACAGGATTTAATAGACAATTTTGGAAATCCAAAACCAACAGACAGCCATTATGAAAGTTGGATGGTTGCATCATCATATCTAGCATATGGTGGTGTTCTTAGTGTTGTAAGAGCAACAGATACTGCATTAAAAAATGCTACGGATAATGGAACTCCTGCAGTTACAATTAATAGTGTAGATGATTACATCAACAAAGGATATGATGAATCTACTATTACAAGTACAGTTGTAGCAGCAAGAAATCCAGGATCTTGGGCAAACGGAATTAAAGTTGCAATTATTGACGGTAAAGCAGATCAAACTTTAGGAGTAACAACTACTAGTATCTCAGTAGGATATGGTATTACTCAAGCAGTTCCTGCAGGTACTACAGCAATTGGTGCTGGAACAACATCAGCACTTGATGGATATTTCAAAGGTATTGTTACTGAAATAGGAACAGGATCTATTGGAGTTAAGTTTCTTTCTCATGTAAGTGCTGCAAATGTTGAAACTGTTAAAGATTATCAAGCATCTGGAACGTATGCTTTTTCTGCAGGTACTAACGTTGGAATATTTACAGACGGTCAAAGTTCTCAGGGATTATCAACTTCAGTTGCTACAGAAACAGATTGGTTTGATTCTCAAGTAATTGAAGTATCTAACGGCGACAATATTAAATGGAATCAAGTTGCAGAACGTCCAGGAACATCTTCATATGCCGCAGCAAGAAACTCAAGATTTGATGAGGTTCATGTTGTTGTAATAGATGAAAAAGGAACAGTTAGTGGAAATGCTGGAACAATTCTTGAAAAAGATTTAAATGTTTCAAAAGCAAAAGATTCTGAATTTTCTGCTGGAAGTTCTTCTTATTGGAGGAAGTTTATAGAAAATAATTCTCCATACATTTTTGGTGGTGGTGCTCCTGCTGGTATTGTAACTACCGCATTTGAGACTAATAAAAACGGTACTATAAGTGGTACAGGTTTTGATAATGAAGGAGATAATGGTTGGGATCAAAATACACAGGATATTAAATTTGGTGCCGCAGGTAATGTAGGTTATGCTTTAACTGGTGGTAAAAACTATGATGGTAATGAAAATATTGATACTCCTGGTGCTTTAACTACAGAGTTATCTGGCATTGTTTCTGGATATCAATTATTTGAAAATACTGAAGAGTTTGATATTGATTTCCTACTCATGGGAACAGGAGCAAGAGGTAAAGAAGAGACTCAAGCACTTGCTAATAAGATAATCTCTGTAGCAGAACAGAGAAAAGATGCAGTTGCATTTATTTCACCTTATAAAGGTTCATTTATAGATGGAACTGGAGATTCAACAGTTGTTCAAACAGCAGCAACAATTACTGATAGAGTTGTAGAATTCTATGCACCAGTTACATCATCAACATATGCAGTATTCGATAGTGGATACAAGTATATGTACGATAGATTTGCTAATACCTTCCGTTATATACCATTAAATGGTGATATTGCTGGAATGTGTGCTAGAAATGATATTAATAACTTCCCTTGGTTCTCACCAGCAGGTACTGCAAGAGGTGCAGTATTGAATGCTATAAAACTTGGATACAATCCAAATCAAATACAAAGAGATAAACTCTATACAAATAGAATCAACCCAGTTATCTTCTCACCAGGAGCAGGAATTGTTCTATTCGGTGATAAGACTGGATTTGGTAAATCATCTGCATTTGATAGAATTAACGTTCGTAGATTGTTTATCTATCTTGAAGATGCAATTTCTGCTGCTGCTAAGGATCAACTCTTTGAATTCAATGATGAAATTACAAGGACTAACTTTGTAAATATTGTTGAACCATTCTTAAGAGATGTTCAGGCAAAGAGAGGAATCACTGATTTCAGAGTTGTTTGTGATGAAACAAATAACACTGGTGCTGTTATAGATAACAATGAGTTTGTAGCAGACATCTTTATTAAACCTGCTAGATCAATTAACTTCATTGGTCTTACATTCGTTGCTACCAGAACTGGTATCAGCTTTGAGGAAGTAATCGGTACTGTCTAATTCAACTAGAGGAATAAAGTAAAATGGCAACCCAATTTAATAAGCCACCATTAAGAACAATTAGTGGATTCAAAAGTAAACTGGCAGGTGGTGGTGCTAGACCGAATCTATTTGAAGTAGAAATTGCTTTTCCTGAAGTAATTGCAATTGATAATGATGTTAAGGAAAGGTCAAGATTCTTAGTGAAGGCAGCAGCTCTTCCAGCATCAAATATTACACCAATCGATGTTAATTTTAGAGGTAGGATTCTTAAAATAGCAGGTGATAGAACATTTGATACATGGACTATTACTGTACTTCAAGATGTAGATTTCTCAATTCGTTCAGCGTTTGAGAAGTGGATGAATCTTATTAACAAAATGTCTGATGCTACTGGAGAACAAAATCCAGCAGTTTATCAACCAGATGCATATGTGCATCAGTTAGACCGTGATGGATCTACACTTAGAACTTATAAGTTCCATGATGTATTCCCAACCAATATTAGTCAAATAGATCTCTCATATGAGACTGTTGATGCTATTGAAGAATTTACTGTAGAAATGCAGGTTCAGTGGTGGGAAGCACTTAGAGGTGTAGGTGCAAATTCAGGTGGTGAAGATATTAGCTAAATAGTGCTATAATAGAAAAGTAGGCAAAAATTATACAATGGCAAAACTTTTTGGATTCTCTATTGACGACAGCCAGGATAAATCTCCTTCTGTAGTATCCCCCGTTCCCAAGTCTAATGAGGACGGGGTTGATTATTATATTCAATCAGGATTTTATGGACAATATGTAGATATTGAAGGTGTTTATAAAAATGAATATGATTTAATTCGTCGATATAGAGAAATGGCACTCCATCCAGAAGCGGATAGTGCTATTGAAGATGTTGTTAATGAAGCAATCGTTAGTGACTTATATGATTCTCCTGTAGAAATAGAATTATCAAATGTAAATGCAAGTGATAAAGTAAAAGATTCTATCAGAAGAGAATTTAAAGGACTTAAAGAAATGATGGACTTTGATAAAAAGTCTCATGAAATCTTTAGAAACTGGTATGTTGATGGTAGATTATATTACTTAAAAGTTATTGATACCAAAAAACCTCAAGACGGAATTCAAGAGATCAGATATATTGATCCAATGAAGATGAAGCTTGTTCGTCAAGAGAAGAAAAAGAATAAAAATTTTGGTGGAATAGATCTTCAAAATACCTTTAAAGGTAATGAAAAAGAATTATATCCAGAAATTGATGAATTTTATGTCTATACACCTAAACCAAATTTCCCAACAGGACCTTTGGCTGGTGGTGCGGCAGGTAGTACTAAATCTTCAATTAAAATTGCAAAGGATTCAGTAACATATGTAACTTCTGGATTATTTGATAGAAATAAAGGATCTTGTTTATCATATCTACACAAGGCAATCAAAGCACTTAATCAATTAAGAATGATTGAGGATAGTCTTGTAATTTACAGATTATCAAGAGCACCAGAAAGAAGAATATTCTACATTGATGTTGGTAATCTTCCAAAGGTAAAAGCAGAACAATATCTTCGTGATGTTATGATGCGTTATCGTAACAAGTTAGTATATGATGCTAACACTGGTGAAGTTAGAGATGACAGAAAGTTCATGTCTATGATGGAAGATTTCTGGTTGCCTAGAAGAGAAGGTGGTAGAGGAAC
>JGI25128J35275_1000664_pt1 | contig 10630 bp, 10 predicted proteins | sample ETNvirenome_2_60_FD_35275 | JGI IMG/M metagenome (IMG submission 35275)
AGCGCGCCAGCCCAATTATTAAAAAAGCTATGTAATGTACCGGCCAAGATTGGCCCTGTTGCGGCCAGTAAATAGCCGATACATTGCGCCATACCTGATAAAGCAGCAGCTTGCTGCGCATTATGAGTACGTAAACTCACAAACGATAAACCTAAAATAAAACAAGCACCTGAGCAAAACCCTAAGGTGACAGACCAAATCATAGCGAAGCTTGGGGCGTACAATAATCCAAATGAACATAGCGCACCTAATAAGGCCAAGCTAAAAGTGAGTATTCGCTGATCATTTAGTTTTGCTAATAAGGGAATAAGCACGATACCGGGTAATGCTGAGGCAACTTGAAACGCACCTTGCAAGGCTCCAGCGTGTTCAGCTGTATGACCAAACTCAATCAAAATACTCGGCAGCCAACCAAGCATAATGTAAGTAAAAAATGAGTTAAAACCGAGTAATAGTGTTATTTGCCACGCTAATGGTGAATGCCAAACTTTCGCCTGAGTGGTGTGTGATACCTGTGCTTTGCTAGGCATCGTATGCTGTTTTAACTGAGGAAGCCAAACAACAATGGCCAGTAACACCAGTAATGAATAACTGGCTAAAGCCACTTGCCAGCCTATTTCTTTGTATTCTGCAAGGGGAGTGATCAGTGCTGAATAACTCCCGCCAAATATGCCCATTGCAAGTACGTAGCTTGACGTCATTACCGCCACTTTATGCGAAAAATCACGCTTAATAAGACTTGGCAATAATACATTACCAATCGCAATACCAACGCCAATCACGGCGGTGCCAATAAATAAAACACTTGCAGAATCAATCAGGCGAGACAAAACACCCACTCCAATCAGGAGCAGAGCGATAAACAACGACAGTTCCAGACCATATTTTTTAGCCAGGCTTGCTGCCATGGGGGAGGCAATGGCAAAGGCTATCAGGGGTAAAGTGGTCAACATACCGGCTTGCGATGCTGTGAGCTTAAATTGCTCAATAATCTGTTCTAGTACTGGCGCAATGCCTGTGATGGGCGCGCGTAAGCTGGCTGCAATAAGAAAAATGCCAAGCACTAATAAAAGGGTGCGAATTGCGTTTTGAGAAGATGGCACGCTGTTTAGACACTTAAGTAAGAGATAAAACTATCATACCTAAATACTAAACAGCGTGGGTGAACTATGAGATAGCTCACCAAATAATGCGGTCACTTAAAACTGATAACGTGCTGATAACATTGCGTTACGGGGTCTTCCTGGAAAATAGCGATCGCCGTTAAAGCTCGTGTAGTCTGCTCGTTCAGCATAGTGCTCATCGGTTAAGTTGTTCACGCGCAGAGTGACAGCAAACGTAGGGGTAAGCTGCCAAGCTGCTGTTAAATTAACCAGCGAGTGGCCTTCGTAACGATGAAGATTTTCAGGGTCGGTAAAATAGCCGCTGGTGTTGTAGAGCTCAAGCGCTANNCGNGTCATATCATTAGCCTGCCAAAGTAATTGTAANTTAGCGATATTACGCGGGGCGGTATCGACCTCATTGCCATTGATATTAACCTCACCTAATAGTTGGTCATAGCTGTAGGTATGNTTAGCGTGCGTTGCAGCTAATTGCATTGAGATAGTGGGCGTAATGGCGTAGGCGAGTTCAAGCTCAATGCCGCGATGCTGNGTTTGCCCNTCATTGACATAGAAAAAGTCACTGTCGCGGAAAATCGTATTTTCTTTATTCATAGCATAAGCACTTATCACGTAATGNAGTTGTGCTTGCTGACCTTTGAAGCCAAATTCNANATTTTTTGCAATTTCTGATTTTAACTCAGCAACGCTTTGTTCACGCTGAAGCTGATAAAGCTCAGCCGCTTGCGGCGCTCGAAAGCCTTCAGACGCATTGGCATAAATAAAGTGATTATTGGTAAATTGGTAGCTTATGCCAAGTTTAGGTGAGAAATTAGCAAAGCTATTAATACCGCTTTCTGGGCGAGAATAGCGACAGCCACCCATTCCGCACGGGGTGCCATCTTCTTTCGTGCGNCCTGCGAGCATATGGTTCGTGTAATCATAACGCATGTGTTCGTATCGGCCCCCTACAGTGACTAATAGTTCATCATNTTGCCAGTCTAGGTTTATAAATGGTGCCAGTAAGCGACTCGTAACCTGATAGTCATAATGTTTACCCTGAGGGACTGTTGCNACCAAAAAAGCAGANCCCTCTGTTGGCTTATCTTGGTATTGTAAAAAATCGGCATCGGTAAGCTCACCATCAAAGCCCACGGTAAGCGTACTTGCGTTTGCAAATTGGTGCTGCCACATTGATTGTATACCTACGCCTTGTTGCGCGTTTTCTTCCAAAGGTGTGCCGGGTAAAAAGTGTTTAAAAAAGGTCATGCTTTGGTCGCGCAGGTAAGGGGTTAGCGTGAAACTATTGTTGTCGTCTTTTGTCCAATTTAACTTGGACCACACACGCATCGATTGTGCTTTTCTAAAGGCATCGGGGTTTGGATTTGACTGTGCAATGTCTTCATCTTTGTAGCTTTCAAAGCCTTCAATATAGCCTGCGGTTTGTTGATCTAANTGCGTATAAGTAAGGCCGCTATTGAGCGTGAAATTGTCAGCATCATAACGATGNCGCATGGTCACTTTTTCTTGGTCAACCCCTTCATCATCACGGTAGCCTGTGTCGCGAGTGATACTCACATTAATACCAAGGCCTTGTTTGCCAAAGTCGTGACCTTGCCCCAATTTATAGCGGCTATAGCCAAAAGAACCGTAGTCTAAACCAAGTGTGGTGTGATCATAGGTTGTATCGGGCGTAATAACGTTAATAACCCCATGGACTGCATTGGAACCATAAAGAGCTGAGCCTGGGCCTTTTAATACCTCAATGCGCTCAGCCATTTCTGTGTGCGCTTCAAATAATTCGTTGATATTACAAAAACCAGCGGCACGTAGGGGAATACCATCTTCTGCTGTGAGTATCCCACCGCAGGCCCCAGCGCCCGATAGCACTGGCGAGCGAAGAGCGGGTAAGTACTCTTGTCCATTACCATGTTGTAAGTTTGCACCTGCAACCTGTTTAAGGGCTTGTTGAATATGCGTGGGTGCAATGAGTGATAATTGTTGTTTAGAAATACTGCTTACAACCACAGGAAGTGGATCAGCAAGCACTTCAGTACGAGAGGCGGTGGTAGTGATATGCTCAAGTTCATTTGTTGCGGCAAATGTATGGCAGCTAATTGAAAGAGAGCCAATAAGCGCTGAGATTAATGACAACTTCATGAAAACCCTTTGATTAAACAACGACAACGAGAATCAAAGGGTAACTGCTTTTAACGGTGTGTAAAAGCTTTCGCGATTAATGAATTGCTTTTCGTCGCAGACACACAGTCCCCAAAAGTAAAGCGATAAGCCAAAATAGGCTACTGCCACTGTGCCCCTTTTTATGGCTGACATTGGCAATTTTCTCGTCTTTAACGCGAATTTTAAATTGACCTAATTCGGTATCTAGATTTCCTATCATGTCGTCAACAGCAGCATTAAAACTTGCTAGCGATTGCTGTTTCGCGACTTCATCGATACCAATTGCTGTACTTCGTTTCTCTGCTTTATGGATGCCTGGCGCACGGAACAACATTTTTCGGCTTTTAATATCAAATACCGCGGTATCGACGAATGTTTGCACCGTGTTTTCATTACCCGGAATGACATAGAGACCAACAATGGTGAGGTATAAGAAGGCTGCATTATTTTCTAAACTTTGTGACACTTGGTCATACGACACCAGCGCCATAATGTCCACATCGTATAACGTGATACCTGCTCTAAAGTAGTAAACCCCTCGCCTCCCTTTAAGTAGGTACTTGGGATGACTTCGATACGGTCAATATAGTCATACTGCATAAATTGTTTTTTTACTTTGTTGAGTAGTGCTATTTCGTCACTATGATGGAGGCCGTTGTTGTATTTGTTAGGAATAAAGGCAATACCCACTGTGGCGGGTAAGTTTAGAGTGGGCACACTGATTTGTTCGGCTGCTCGTTGTTGTTGATCTGGGTATAAATAGTCAACCAATGAGCTAGATTGAGTTTGNTGATTACCGTGTTGACTCAACATGGTACTGCAGCCAGTTAGCGTAAATATCACAATGATCAAACACCACTTTAATGAATTCATAAACGATCCTTTTTTATAACGTGTTCGAAAACAATGGGTGTAATTTTGGTTTTTTAATCACAGTCATTGTTCCTAATTGAAGCTTTCATTCAGACANAGAAAGTCATGAAAAGTGCCAAAGAAGNTTAAAGAAATGTAAAGATTGTTTTTATAACGTATTGTTATTTATGANCTTGTTATTTTTAATTGTAACCCTTCATCTATGATTCAGGCTTGCTTGATAGGCTTTTCAACAAGAGCAAATGCAGAGGGTCTCTATTATGAATAAAATAATTACTATCTCGTTAGCCGTGCTAGGTTTGAGTTTGGTGCCTATAGAAGCGAGTGCTAAACATGATCGTGACCATGACAGATACGAGTACAAACACGAACGTAAAAAGCACCATAAACATAAAAAGCATCATAAGCATCATCGCCATGACCGTGATTGTCATCACGATAGGTATGACCGCTATAGCTACCGTGATTTACCACCCGGTTTATACAAAAAAGTAGGTTATGGCGGTGGATTACCGCCAGGTTGGTACAAACGGTATCATCATGGTGATATTCTCGACAGAGATATTTATCGCCACGGCCGAGTAATAAAGCGTCGCGATAGAAATGGCATTATTGCCATTGAAATTGATGANCGCTTAATACACTTAGTACATGACACACGAGAAATTTTATCCATCGTGTCGCGTCATCGTTAATCCTGTTTAAAGCCGCTTTGCGGCTTTTTTATACTCTTTCATTCCCAGTTCAGAAATAGTTGCTACGCTTAGTAGAATACATAAAAAGGAGAGTTCGTATGAAAACATTTTTAACAGTGGCTGTTTTAGGGCTTAGTATTGTTGCGACAGGCGCTTTAGCAAAAGACAAAGATAAGGACAAAGACAAAGGAAAAAGCTTACCGCCTGGTCTAGAGAAAAAACTTGAAAATGGTGGAGATCTTCCGCCTGGTTGGCAAAAGAAATACCGAAAAGGTGACATACTTGACCGCGATATTTATCGTCGAGGTAAGGTGATTAAATCGCGTAATAACGACGGGTTAATTTCAATTCAGGTTGATGGCACCATTGTTCGTTTGGTAGAGGATACCCGCGAAATAGTCTCGATTCTGAGCCGATAAATTGTGCCAATGAGTTATATGAGCCATGCATTGAGTGTACTGTCTGTACTTTTGCTTATTGTCTCACTATTGCCATTTTCGTACTCCCAGCATTATTTAATTCGAAGTTGTGATTTTGTGCGGCTGCAAGTAGCGTATCTTGCAGTTGCATGTTTGCTGGGAGCAAGCGTGTTATTTTACCTCTCCAACAGCCATTATTTACTCGGTTGTATTGTTATAAGCTTTGTGGTTTTGCTACTGCAAGCGAACTGGATTTACCCCTACACATGGTTCGCTAAGAAAGAAGTTGTCTCAAGTAGTAAAGATGATGCTCACAGTATTCGCATAATGTCTGCGAATGTGCTGATGTCGAATACGCACTACGGCAAACTTATTAAACTGGTAAAAAACCACCAACCAGATTTACTCATCACGCTTGAATCTAATGAAACGTGGCAACAGCAGCTCAGTTGTCTAGAAGCAGATTACCCATATCGTATCTATTGCCCTAAAGATAATCGTTACGGTATGCATTTATACAGTAAGTTTGAAATTAAACACCAACAGGTATGTGAATTAATCGAAGCGGATATTCCNTCGATTCATATCGTATTTGNAGATGCCAATAANACAGAAGTNGAGGCGCACTTTATTCACCCAGCTCCTCCNAGTCCCACCGAAAAAGACACCTCGCGTCCTCGTGATACCGAGCTTATTATTCTGGCCAAAGCCCTTAAAAATAGAACGCGCCCTTGCATCGTTGCAGGCGATCTGAATGATGTTGCTTGGTCACGGAGCACGCGTTTGTTTATGCGAGTTTCTAAGTTGTTAGACCCGCGTAAAGGACGCGGCTTTTTTAATACATTTCATGCGGGTTACTTTTTTATGCGTTGGCCGCTTGATCANTTATTCCACAGTGATGAATTCAGTGTAAAACGAATTGAACGCCTTGCTAAGTATGGCTCTGATCATTTTGCACTATTAACCGAATTGACTTATGACCCCGCTGCTTCAAATCAAAAACAACATGAGGATATTGATAAAGATAAAGCGATTAAAGAGTTAAAAATGCCTATGACATCTAAGCAGCAAGTTCCGACCTTTGATGAATGAGAAAGGGCTCAATGAGCCCTTTCAGTGAGTATTATTGGTTGATCATAATGGTTTTAATATTTACAAATTCGCGTAAGCCAAAACCACCATGCTCTCGGCCATAGCCGCTGTCTTTCACTCCACCAAACGGCAAGTTTGGCTGAGCGAGTCCATAGCCATTTATATTTACCATTCCTGTATCAAAATGCAGCCTAGCCAGTTCAACAGCCTGTTTCTCGTTGCTAGAAAAAATACCTCCTCCTAATCCATAACGCGAGTCGTTGGCTATACGCATCGCGTCGTCATTATCTTTGGCGCGGATCAGAGAGGCCACGGGGCCAAATAGCTCATCATCGTAGGCTGGCATTCCTGGTTTTACATTTTCAAGTAAGGTCGCTGGGTAGTAAAAACCAGTGCCTGTTGGCATGCTGCCACCGACAATCGCCTTCGCTCCAGCATCAATAGAGTCACTTACTTGTTGGTGAAGCTGTGCGCGTAAATCTTCACGTGCCATTGGCCCAAGCCCTGTGTTTTCATCATTAGGGTCACCCAGTTTTACTTGCTCAAACTGTTCTTTAATACGTGCTTTAAAGTCATTATATACTGCGTCAACCACCACAAAGCGTTTCGCCGCGACACATGTTTGGCCATTATTGATAAGACGACCTTGGGTACATGCTTCAATGGCGGTATTAAGGTCGGCATCATCAAGGACAACGTAAGCATCATTACTGCCAAGCTCAAGCACGGTTTTCTTGACATGCTTACCGGCACGCTCTGCCACTTTTTTACCCGTGCTGTCACTGCCAGTAAATGTGACACCGCGAATAGCGGTATGCTCAATTAATTCGCTGGCTGTTTTACCGTCGATTAATAAGTTTTTAAAGCAATGGGTTGGAAAACCAGCTTCATTAAATAACTGCTCAATTTTTTCAGCCATTCCAAATACGTTACCGGCGTGTTTTAGCACGGTCGTGTTACCAGCCATAACATTAGCACAGGCATAACGAATAACCTGATAAAGAGGGAAGTTCCAAGGTTGAATACCTAAGATAACACCGATAGGTTGGTAGCTAATGATGGCGCGGCCACCTTGCATATCGCGTTTTTCTTCGGCGAGGACCTCAGGGCCTTGGTCGGCTGTGTAGCGACATATAGCAGCACAAAGTTCCGTTTCTTGTAAGCCTTGTTGATAAAGCTTGCCCATTTCGTCAGTCATTAACTGTGCTAATTCATGTTTATTATCGTCAATCAATTTTGCAAGTTGATTAAGGTATTTAGCTCGCTCTACTAAAGATGTCTCGCGCCATGATAAAAAGGTTTTATGGCATTTATCTATTTCAGCCTTAGCTTCTTGTAAAGACAAGAGAGTGTAGGTATTTAAAGTTTGCTCGTTTGTTGGATTGATTGTAGTTACTGTATCAGTCATCATTATCTCCTTACAAAATGTACATGACCTTGTGCAAAGCTAACACCAGCTTTTTAAATGCTTTTTAGGCTTTTGTTTTTATTGGCTTTTATTTGTTTTTATCTGGTTTCTGTGTGTGTGGAAATATGTAAAAACTGCAAGAGGCTGCAAAACTTACAAGGATAGGCTATGAGTAATACATTGTTTAATACAGAGCTTGCGATTATCCAAGCGCCCATGGCAGGGGTGCAAAATGCACAACTGGCGGTTGCGGTGTGTGAAGCGGGAGGTTTGGGGTCGTTACCTTGTGCCATGCTCTCGAAAGAGCAACTGATTAACGAGTTNGACTATTTAACNCACCATACTAATAAGCCATATAATTTAAACTTCTTTTGTCATCAAGTCAGCCCGTACAGCGAAGCTGAGCAACAGCAGTGGCATGAACTATTAAGCCCATATTTTGCTGAGTTTGAAATAGATGCATCGCAATTCAGTCGCAAAGCCTCACGACAGCCTGTTGATCAGCAGGTAATTGATACAATTGCGACTTATAAACCTCCCGTGGTTAGTTTTCATTTTGGCTTACCTAATCAAGAAATTATCGCGCAAATCAAAGCATGGGGTGGCAAGGTTTTGTCATCAGCAACGACTTTAGACGAAGCTCGTTGGTTAAAAGAGCGTGGTGTTGATGCAATCATTGCACAGGGCAAAGAAGCGGGTGGACANCGAGGATGCTTTNTATCGATGGATTTATCGTNACAGCCCAGCACNGAACAGCTCGTTCATGATTGTTTATGTTTGGATATACCGATAATTGCGGCTGGGGGCATTAGTACGCCAGAACAGGTAAAAATGTTTAAAGAGCTCAACGTGGCGGCAGTACAAGTTGGCAGTGCCTACTTGTTATGTGAAGAAGCAACGACAAGCGCATTACACCGTGAAGCATTAAAAACGACAGCGGCAAATAATACTGAGCTCACCACTCTTTTCTCGGGTCGTCCTGCGCGNGGGATACGAAACAGAATTATGCAAGAGCTTGGCGCAATGCCAANGCAAGCGCCTGCTTTTCCTTATGCCTCGATAGCCTTAACAGCACTGCGCTCGAGAGCAGAAGCACAAGGAAGCAGTGGTTTTTCACCGCTGTGGTGTGGTGAGCATTTTAAAGCCAGAGAAGGCATTAACGCCAAACAAATAACCGCGCTATTAATGCAAGGGTGGCAATCTTGACGGATACTCAGTTACTGCCCTTGGGTGATAGTTACCATNACCTTGCTAATGAGTTTCGTAATAAGCTTGCGGGCATGATTGCACTCAAGCGNTACGCTAAAGAGCATGTGCTGCTACAGCAAGGTGAGCAACAACAAGCGGGGTATTTAATTGTATCTGGAGTACTTNGCGCATTACATGTATCAGAGCAGGGCGCTCAAAAGTGCAAAGAGTTTTACTTTCAGGATGAGTTTGCACTGCTTTATGGCAACTGGCTAACCGAAACTAATGCGTTTTACCAACTTAAAGTAATGCGGGACGCTGAGCTTATCAAGGTGCCACTGACTTTATTTGATAACCCAGATTGGCAAGCAATGAAGCATAAATTAATCACTCAACAGCTATTATTTAAAGAGGCAAAAGAAGCCTTTTTATTACTGAATACGCCAGAGCAAAGGTATAAATATTTGCTGGATAACAAACCGCATTGGCTCGCACAATTGAGTTTAAATGAGGTCGCAATGTATTTAGGTATTTCAGCTATTTCATTATCGCGAATTAGAGGGCGCCTTAACTTAAGTTAATGTGCGCGATTTTAAGGAACATTACACTGCTGATTTTTCAGGAGTTGGTATGTTTATTTTATCGCAATGCTTGGTCGCGATTGCCACATTACTCGATTTAGCGTCATTTCAATTTAAGCAAAGGCAGTTTATTTTAGCCTGTTTGTTTAGTTCTGTGTTGCTCACTTCTGTGCACTTTTTNCTACTTGATAANTTAAGTGCCGCAAGCTTAATGCTCATAGCCGCAGTGCGCTACGTATATTGTATTTTTGCCCGTAAAACCAGGATGATGGTTNTTTTCATGTTGCTGAGTATNNCTGCTGTAAGCCTGACTTGGTATAACTGGGTGAGTGTTATAGCCCTCGCCGCAACCTTAATTCAGACTTATGCTTCGTTCCAAAGTAAAGACTTATCATTACGGCTGATGATGGTGGTAGGTACGCTATGTTGGATAACACATAACGCGCTCTTGTTTTCGCCAGTCGCAGTGGTGATGGAAACGGTATTTTTATTGAGTAATTTAGTCGGAATATGGCGCTATTATGCGCCGCCTAAAGCTGTATGAGTATCAGTAAGGTATTAGCACGGCATTATANGCATACCGTGCTTTTCCATCGAAAAANCCTCAAAGCGTGTTAGCAATCAGCTTGAGTAAGTAGGTTTCTCGTTGAATAGATAAACCTTGTTTTTCGCTCATAGCCAAGGTGGTCTCGTTATGAGCGATGGCGTCATAAATATTAATCCACTTTGGTTGCATGCCATTTTGTACTTCGTAGTGCTCCATTTTGGGCGCGGCTAGCTCACCGTTGATCTCGCAAAAGTAGCAGTAAGATTTAATATGCACACAATCAAAATCATCTTTATACCACGGCCTAATTTCTTCGTATAAGCCTAGTGGGTGCGTTATGTTTATCTGTTGTGCACCGGTTTCTTCTGAAAGCTCTCTGTACAGGCCTTGTTCAATACTTTCACCGTTATCGACNCCACCACCCGGTAGACTATAGTCATCATANCGTGCGGTGTATAAAAGCAGTATGTGTTCACCTTTTAGCACGATTGCACGCGCGGTGTTGCGAATAAATACCGAACCATAATCATTACTTAGGCTTGGATG
>JGI25128J35275_1000666_pt1 | contig 10595 bp, 13 predicted proteins | sample ETNvirenome_2_60_FD_35275 | JGI IMG/M metagenome (IMG submission 35275)
ATAGGCAGTTTATACACTTGCCTAGGTGTCACTGTCAAGAGAGATTAGTTAGAGTTATCACAGGTGATCAAGTCCTGCCTTATCGTTCTGCTATCTCCTTTATACTTGCCAGTTGTTTAGGCGGCAATCAACAACCGTTGGAACGCTCCGCTGTTCATCCATTTGTTGACCTGCCGGGACCTGTCCAGTAGGGAGCGGGTCACGTTATCGTTAGAGGCAGACCCCTTGACAGGGAACTCCTCGGAGTTGTGACTACTGTAGTAGGTCAGGGCAGATGCCAAGGCCCACACGTTGGAGCCACGGGTGCTGACCTCTGTAAGGTATTGATCTTTCATCCTTTCCTGCATTCTCTCGCTCATGCCGGGGAGTGCTTCGATGGTGGCCTCTGCCTGTGTCACCATGATGTCGGTTGATGCCATCACCTGATACCGCTGGATGTCCTTGTAGAAATCGCGNACCACNTTGTCCATGTCTAGGATAAAGTTGGACAAGTTGAANCCNGAGGTGTGGCGCTTGTTCCCCTTGGTGTAGTCACCGGAGATCATGCCGTTGGTGCAGAAGAAATCTAGCAGGCCAGTGACAAAGCCGTTGGAGGTGGACCCGTCATAGCTCTGGACAAGGGCCACGGTGAGAGCCACCTCTGTTTGGTGTTTGCGTGTCTCAATGGGTTTGGAGAACGCGGGGAAGGTATACTTCCGGGACCGGACAGCGGACCCGTGAGACATGCTGTCGCTGATCTCTAGGTCCTTGAATTTATCATTGGGCAGGGCGTTTATCAGCATAGCCTCTGTGGCCTCGGTGAAGTCGCGCATCTGTGTGACCTTGTACCCGTCACCCACCACACCTGTGCTGGCACCTGTCCACGTATCCACCAGCACCTTGTGACTGTTCAGTTCTGTGAGCTGAGACAATTGAGGCAGAATGATGCCCTCGCAATGATGGGAGGTGTCACGCTCAAACCACAGGCCCTGTTCCTCGACAGGTGCAAGAAACCTCTGGGCTTGCTCTGTCTCATTGTGTTCGTTGAAGAGGTCTTGTGCAACCTGTGCAGTGGGTGAGCGAAAGTTGAGTACATCGTTCATATCATTGGTTCCTTGTGTTGTGTTTCAGTAAGTGTCTTCGTCTTACCTAGACTTATATTCCACCGTCCCGGTAGATGTCAACAGCTTTTCTCATCTTTTTTCTGTTGTATTTTGTTTCTACCTTTTCAACTGGGTGACCCTTGTCCCACATAGCCTGAGCCATGGGGTTGCGTGCAGGGGTGCGCCGCTCTATCTTGTCCAGTCTTTTGCGCTCACGCTTTCGCATGGCCTTGGCCCTCTCCTCTATCTGTGCCGTTAGGAAGTCTTCTAGGTTTAACATCTTCATGTCCATAGTTTAGCACCCCTCTGTGCTGGCGTCAATGTCCATAGATAAATCATGTAGGGCATCGAAAGCCTGATCTACAATCTCCTCCGCGTATATCTTACGCAGTCCCGGCGATGTCATGGGGTGCACCCCTTTGAGCCAGTTGTCCAGATTATCCCGGAGCAACTCGGCAAGTTCTAGGTGCGTGTTGGATACGTGGCGCGGGTATGTTATCCCGCCTACCTTATAGCTCTTCACTGGGTTATTCATAACGTCTATTCCTCTTCCATCAGTATGCGTTTGAGTTCTCTGACAGTGCGTCCCGTGATCCGGGAGAGTTCCCGGAGGGTCATATCTAGTTCACTGTCGAACAGGTCCTTGATCTCTTGCTTGTCCATTGTCTTGGTCCTTGTTGAAAGTAGGTAACAGGGGGAATATAGGCTAGGGTATTTCCCCCTGTCAATAGTTTTTTTTATCCCGCTTCCCGCCATGCCAGATACCGCTTAACCTTGTACCCTGTACCGTGTACCGTGATAGAGCGGTGAGTGGTGCCGCGACCCGCTGTCCCACCACAGCCTAGGCAACTCTTACAGCTGGCAAGGGCTTCACCGTGTACAGCTTTATCAGCNGGACAGGTGGCTACCTTGTGGGTGGTATCTGTGGGCTTGTCCTCCCCTTGCACGTGAGCAATGAAGCAACGGTATCCCATCACTTCAGCGGCGAGGGTGTCGCATGGCTTGTCTATGCTGGCCATGCAATACTTGGCATAGGCCGGAGAACAGGTGCGCCATTGATGCGTGTACCCGTTCCAGCCATGGGCACAGGCGTTAAGGTAATGCCATACCTCAATAGGCACAGCTGCCGGGTCACCGTATGTGCCTAGGCGATTGTCCTTGTCTGTGCCTAGCGAGGTGATTGCCAGCCAATTGTCAGAGATATCGCAATAAGGCTTGTAGGTGTTCCCGGTGTCTACCCCTTTGCGAATGATAGGGGCTTGGGTCAGGGACTTGTATACCATGTTGACAGATTGCGCCACGTTTACATAGCACCAGCCTTGTAGGTAGGGGCGCGCCAAGCAATCGCCGCAGACGCTGTAATCGTCGCCGCTCTTTAGTGCATCCAAAGGGGGAACATCGGAGCGCATGATAAACGTCTGGAGCATGCTGTCCGTTTTACTGTTCCCGGACTTGGGTATAGCCACCACCACTATGGGCTTGCCATCTAATACAGACGGGCCACGGTATATGATGAACCCGTTAGGCTTGGTCCCGTGCTGGCGCTTGTAGTCAGCGATGGCGTCATCTAGATCAAACATGGTGGCGTTATTGTCGAAGGGCATGGTCCTATATCCTCACAAGTTGAATTGAAAACAGGTTGAAGTAAACGTGGACGCTTTGCAAGCGCAAACACCCGCCCATGGTGGTGTTAGGTAAGCCATAGGTGGGGCGGTGTATGTTGATAGACTTGTGAAATGATAATGACATGGCGGCTATTCCATAGTGGTTGTTAAGACTAGGGGGATAATAGGGGAGGGGGCGGGGGCATGTCAACAAGATAATTTATTTTTNTGTAAATTAATTTTGCCTCTTGTATAGAGAGGACAGAGAGTATTTGGCACAAAACCTGCAAGGGTGCAATAATCATGCCAACTATTTGAAAATAAATTAATAAAGTCCTTGACCTATATGTTGTCCCTCGCAGAGTATAGACACCATATGTTGTGTTCACGTTTTGTTCTACTAACTATTGCAGTCATGTTCTATATATGTATATGATTTGTTCATGTTTTGTTCCACTAACTATTGCAGTCATGGCCTAACTATTGCAGTCATGAACTAATTATTGCAGTCATGACATTATATACTACAACCAATTAATCGTTCATGTTTTGTTCTCATGCTGCGGCATAGTGTCGCACCTGTATTGACAGGCATTTCCCCGATTAATACTCTGGTGATCCTTTCAATTTTATCGGAGTTAATCAGATGTCCTTACGTGTTCAAGTTCTCAAAGAGATGGCAGTTCAAAAAGCGCGGGGCGGTTCATGGTCCCTGTGGTCCATCATGACAGCTTTCCCGGCGAGCCGTGCCTTACAGGTGCGGGAGCTTGTCCTTGACATATGTAGCGTGAAGGAGGACCGGAAGCCTAATTGGGCATATGATGGGAGCCGTCAAGCGCGGGAGCGTGATGAGCTGAATGAACGTCGGGAGTATTTCCTAGGATAATAAACACCAATTCAACTATAGGGCGGGACTTGTTCCCGCTCTTTTTTTTGTCTTGTGCTAACGATTGCAGTCATGATTTATAGAGCTAACGATTGCAGTCATGATTTAATAGAACATAAAGGGAACAAAAGGGAAACGGGTTATTAGCCCGCCTCCCGCTCTTGTTATGATAACTGAACTAGCATATGTCCAATGGCGAGTAGTGCGAAAGCATACCCGCCAATGAACATCGAAATAACGATATACCTCATTCAATCTCCTTTGCTAGTAGTTGAGGCAATGAACCAGCGGCGCAATCGCCATAGGTGTCTAGCACATACTCCCTGTCGAAGCGATGTACACTACCATCTGGTAGCATGACTAGGTAATCTAACGTACCATCGTCTACAAGCGATGGCACATCCTTCCACTTAAGCATGATGATCAAACGAATTGAGGGAGAAGCTTTGCTTTGCCTCTCCCTCGCATCGTCTCCCTAAATTGTTAGGCTACTCGCTTGGCACGTTCTAGTTGGCGCTCCCAAGGTGTTTTCTTATCCTTGGCAATCTTAGCATCTTGGTTGCCAAGATTAAGCGCCATACGCGACGCCTCCGTGCTTATGAAGCGCCAGAAGTAGTAGCGCATTGCGCTGGACTTCTTGCCAGACCACACACCATTCTCAATGGCGTCAGTGGCTTGTTGCCACAGTACCATTTCAAAATGGGATACTGTCTTAGGTCTGACCCAGCCAAGACGCCGGGCCATTGTCAGAGCCAAGCGAATGTTAGTGGTGCGATAGGCGTTTAGCCCGTCGCCCTTGACGTCAGAGAACAAGATGTCCGTAACATCGCGCCAAACACGATGGCGTAATTTGATATCCATAATGGATACCTCCGTAGTTGGTTTAGGGAAATGCCAGCAAAACCGCTTTGCAGTTTCATAAGCTCTGAGGCGGATTGGGTTCCTGCCCCTCAGTCGCTTGCCGATAAGCGGCGTCGCTGACAATTTCCATTATGCACATTCTNAANATGCAGTCCACAAAATAATGCATTATTTTCGCAGAAAAGTGAAATTAATTTGAAGGGGTCAGATTGATTGGAAATCTATGCAAAAGCTGTGCCAGTTTTGGCGCGTTCACGTTTTGTTCTTTTGCCACATTCTGTTCACGGTTTGTTCTTGACCGGGGTTGCAAAAATTATGCAGCGCGTCTGTATGTATATTGGGACCCCCACTAACGGAGCAATTTTTTAAAAATGGGGTTTTGGCGCGGTATTTATTAATAATTATAGTATATAACTTATAACATATTATATTAACAATTATATTAATATAATGTTTATATACATATTTATATTAGTATATTTATTAATAATATATTATATATTTCTCCCCGTCGCTTAAACAGCAGGTTATCATGATTCTTCAGAGTTTGCAAGTCTCTTTCTGTGTTCTCTTTTTTACAGATACGATATTTTGGTATTTATCGTATCTGACTAAACACTAAAACACTAATAACTAATTCAAATCATTAACGAATTAAAACCGTGACATTTCTTCGGTAATATATAGAGTTTCTGTGTTTTTTTGTCACGGTTTTAATTTTCTTGTGTTCTCCTCCGGGTCTATGTATAATATATTTATAAAAGAAGGAGTATCATAACTTTGACAGACGATGAAAAAGATAAGCTCAAGGGTCAGTACGACACACCAGAGAATGCCAGATCAGAAAACTATGGTCTGACCAGAAAGCAGATTAAATTTGCAGAGCAGTACATCGCCACCAACGATGCCACTCACGCTCTCCTAGAGGCAGGGTATGCCCCTGTTAAGAAAGCAGACGGTGACCTAGACCGTACCAGAACTGCCAGAAGAGCGCAGCAGTATCTGGCAAACCCAAAGCTCAGAGCTTACATAGAGATACTCAGAGAGGACGTTGTAGAGAAGGTTTCGTGGGACGCGCAGAAGGTCCTAGACAAGATGTACCAGACTTATATGAGAGCCACAGAGGCAGAGGACTATACCAATGCCAACCGTTCTCTGGAAAACATGGGCAAGCACCTTGGCATGTTCATTGACAAGAAAGAGATCAAACAGAACACACACTTTCACGGTGCTGACTCCACCTTCACCTCTGATCTGGACGCAGACATCAAGAACCTCGCCGCCGTATCTGGTTACAATGTAGGGTTAAAAGTTGTAGATGGCGGAAAAGAATAAGCTGGTGAGCATAAACCTGACACTCCCAGAACAGATTGACTACCTACAAGAGATGTTCAATCAATTACAGGTGGTGGCTTTCTCTCACCCCATGAACGACATAGAAAACGTAGACCACAGAGTTCAGCGCATGAGGCATATATTTGCCCAAGTAATACAGTTGATCTACCTGATGACAGATGAAATGACAGAATACTACGGAGAAAAAGGTGGAGACCCAGACAACAGTGGACGAACTTACCACTAAAGAACAACTTAGAAACACCCTGTACCTCAAAGCAGTTGAAAACTCCAGAATGGATTTCTTCTCCTTTGTACAGTTTGTTGCGCCTCAACTGGTCCCAGACTTTAAAACAGGCAGACACATACAGGTCATCAGCCAAAGACTACAGACAATTGTAGACTCACCTGATCCCAAAAGACTGATGGTGTTTCTCCCGCCACGTTCCTCCAAAAGTCTGCTCTGTTCTCAACTGTTCCCTGCATGGTACATTGGTAACTTCCCCTCTCANGAAATCATGAGCATCTCTCACTCTGACCAACTGGCCTCAGACTTTGGTAGAACTGTCAGAGACATTCTCAAGATGCCCCTCTACCAAGAAATATTTCCCGGTGCAAACCTCAGAGAGGACGTAAGAGCAGCTGGTAAGTGGAAGACCAAGCAGAANGGTATCTACTACGCTGCAGGTGTCAGGAGCCAGATTGCAGGGCGAGGAGCACACATTGCTCTGATAGACGATGCCATGTCAGAAGAGGACGCCTTCTCAGAGGCAGGGCGTAGGTACATCAAGGATTGGTATCCCTCCGGTCTCAGAACACGCCTGATGCCCAACGGCTCTGTCATTATCATCAACACCAGATACCACGAAGACGATCTCTGTGGCTGGCTCCTCTCCAACCAGACAGAGGACACTGTACCGTGGGAAGTTGTGTCCATACCTGCATGGCTAGATCAAGAATCTGCAGAGCTACTGAACCTGCCAGAGGGTACGTCCTACTTTCCAGAGTGGAAGCCAGACGAACTTCTTAGATTAGACGAGGCAGAGATCAGAGCCAACAACGGGTCCAAGTACTGGCAAGCCCTATANATGCAGAACCCCACACCTGACGAGGGGTCAGCTATCAAATCACAGTGGTTTCAAAACTGGACAGACGAGGAGCCACCAGAGTGTGACATGATCATACAAACCTACGACACAGCTTTTTCTACCCGGAGCACAGCTGACTACTCTGTGATACAGACATGGGGCATCTTTGACTACCCCTTTGTAGATAGCCTAGGCAGAGAATACCTAGCACCTAACCTTGTACTTCTGGGCAATGTCAGAGAAAGATTAGAATATCCAGAACTGAGAAGGACAGCGCAAGACCTGTACGATGATTATCAACCAGATGTGTGTATCATAGAAAAGAAGGCATCCGGGCAGAGCTTGATACAAGATATGCGAAGAGCAGGACTTCCTGTGTTGGATTACCTCCCAGACCGTGATAAAGTATCCAGAGTACATTCTATAACGCCCATGNTAGAAGCTGAAAGGGTTTGGCTNCCCAGAGGCAGAGACTGGGCAGAAGATTTATACGCGGAGGCTATACAATTTCCCTTTGCCAAACACGATGACCAAGTAGACGCCATGGTCATGGCAATACACTATTTAAAAGATTCTTGGCATTTGTCCCATCCAGATGATCCAGATTACGAAGACGAACCTATCAAAAAGAAAACATACTGGAATTGGAACTAAATGTCTTATCTAATATCGAATATACCTTTTTTTAGATGCCTTGTACGAAAGGAGTTTACACACAACCACGAAGATTACCACGGAGATTTTTTACACGCTCTGGCAATATCTGTAAATACAATACCAGACAGGTGTCTCAGCTTTAACGTGGTCTTTACAGGTTGTGAAGCAGAGGATGACGAAGAAAACCTACACGGTGGTGCCATGTGGGCAAGAATGCCCATCACTGGTCTTATCGCTGACACACAGACGGAAGAGCTACCAGAGCTAATGCCCACGCACTTTGCACAACCATGGGACTGTTCTTCAAGACATCACTCTGTCATTGTCATGGACCGTGTATCTTCTAGCCCGTGGCTTTGCAAGATAGGTGGAGAATTTTATACGGGTAAGTATATGTTTACTGTGGACTACACTGACAACGAGATAGCAGATGATCCTGCACAGCACAAGCAGTCGCATGTCATAGAACTGACAGATGCAGGAGCTTATACAGGAAATATTGTAGCTCTCCCAAATAACCGGGTCAGAGTGACAAACCCTGCCATGTGGATCACTGGAGAAGGTGCACCAGACTTTGCACCTAGTCAGTATGTGCACTCTGCAGAAATCCATAACAGTTACATGGACCCTTACACAACTTTTAACAATCTTTATCAGGAGGAGGACCTTGACGATGAGGAAGAAACCAGCTAAAAGAATGATGGGTGGAGGTAAAACCTCTAAAATGAAAATGAGAGGTGGAGGTAAAACCTCTAAGATGAGACTAAGAGGTGGAGGTAAAACCTCTAAGATGAGTCGAAAAGGTGGCGGCGGTCTACGACAAAAAGCCATGCGTAGAGGCGGCAGAGCCAAGTAAAGGAACCTAGTCAATGGCAGTGGAACAAAATCCTTTCCTACCAGAGGAAGAGATAAAAGAGCTAAGAAGAGAGTCGCCTGTTCTAGAAACAGAAGGAGAGGTTGTCCAATTTAACCCCACCGATGATGGAGGTGTAGAGGTCGAGTTCGGTGATACAGAGATAGAAGCAGACCTTCTTATCATCTCTGAACAAGACCACTACGCCAACCTAGCTGAGTTTCTGGAAGAAGATGATCTTGTAGAAATAGGCGGCAATGTCATTGACAATTACGAAGCAGATAAAGAATCCAGAGAAGAATGGGAACAAGCGTTTGAGAACGGTCTTGATCTTCTAGGACTAAAACTACAAGAGACCACAGAACCCTTTGACGGTGCTTGCACAGCAGTTCACCCTCTCCTTATTGAGTCAGCGGTTAAGTTTCAAAGCAGAGCTTCTCAAGAACTCTTTCCCCCAGCTGGTCCTGTCAGATCACAAGTCATAGGCGCAAACACCGTTGCCAGAGAAGAACAGGCACAGCGTGTCAAGCAGTTTATGAACTATCAGCTTACACAGCAGATGCCAGAATACTTTGACGAGTTTGAGCGTATGCTCTTTCACCTACCGCTTATTGGCTCTGCCTTCAAGAAAATTTATTTTGATCAGGTCAAGAACAGACCTGTCTCTGAGTTTGTGCCAGTGGACCACTTCTATGTATCTTACTACGCCACTGATCTTAGAACAGCAGAGAGATATACTCACGTTATCTATCGTTCTCCAAACGATTTCAAAAAAGATGTTGTATCTGGAATGTATCTAGACACTGACATTGGAGAACCTTCTGCACCAGAAGTAACTTCAATGAACCAGAAGATTGACAACATCATGGGCATCACGCCATCGTTAGAGGAGGACCCACAATATGTTTTATTGGAGCAGCACTGTAACCTTGATCTTCCAGAACCATATGGCGATCCTAGTGGCGTTGCCCTTCCCTATGTAGTCACAGTTGATCTAACCAGTAAGCAGGTTCTTTCCATCAAACGAAACTACAACCCTGAAGACCCAACCAGAGAGCGCGTACTGCACTTTACGCACTACAAGTATGTTCCGGGTTTTGCCTTCTACGGGCTAGGGCTAATTCACTTCCTAGGTAATCTGACCATGACAGCAACAACTGCCATGCGTTCTCTGGTAGACGCAGGACAGTTTGCCAACCTCCCCGGTGGTTTCAAGGCCAGAGGTGTCAGACTTGTAGGTGATAACGAACCTATCTCTCCCGGTGAGTTTAAAGAGGTGGAGAGCACAGGCATTGATCTGACCAAGGCAATTGTACCGCTCCCCTATAAAGAACCGTCAGGAACGCTCCTACAGATGCTACAGTTTGTTGTGCAGGCTGGGCAGAAGTTTGCCGACTCCACAGAAAACGTAATCAAAGACTCAGCCAACTACGGTCCTGTGGGAACCACCATGGCACTTCTAGACGCATCGTCTAAGTTCTCCACGGCTATACACAAGAGAATGCACAAGTCGCAGAAGGACGAGTTTGACATTCTGGCCAGAATTAATTTTGAGTCACTCCCGCCTGCATACCCCTACGAAGTTGTAGGAGGAGACCAGCAGGTATTCAAAGATGACTTTGACGGTAGGATTGATATCATACCTGTGTCTGATCCTAACATACCGTCCTCTGCTCACAGGCTTGCCATGGGACAGATGGCAATACAACTGGCCAGCCAGACTCCTCCCGGTACATTTAACATGCCAGCCCTGTTCAGAGAAGTTCTCACCGCTGCAAACTTTCCAAACCTTGACGAGGTTCTCCCGCCAGAACAAAAGCCAGAGGCAAGAGACCCACTGGCAGATATCATGGCAGCTTCCAAAGGACAACCCATTGCAGCTTTTCCGGGTCAGAACCACGATGCTCATATACAATTTAAGAGCGCCTTCCTCAAAGACCCCGGTAACGGTGCAAACCCCATGATGCAACAGATTGTGCCTATACTCAACGCCAACATCAGAGACCACATGCTGATGAAATATCAAGAGCAGATAGGCGGCATGGTCACAGGAGTTGCCACTGATGAACAAACCAGTGACATGGTAATGGCAGAGGCAGCTGAAGCTGTGGCAAATGCAAACGCCTCGCTAGGCATAGCACAAAGCCCAGAGCAACAGATGATGAACATAGAGCAGCAACGTCTGCAACTTGATCAGCAGAAGATGCAGATGGATGCCTTGGAAAAAGC
>JGI25128J35275_1000671_pt1 | contig 10556 bp, 9 predicted proteins | sample ETNvirenome_2_60_FD_35275 | JGI IMG/M metagenome (IMG submission 35275)
AGGCTTGCAGCAGGTTCTAAAATTATGGGAGCCATACGAGGTAGGGATGCAATCTATGTTTGGACCGATACAGCTTTATTCTTAATGACCTTTGTAGGTGCNCCGTTCACTTTCTCTTTCCAACAAATAGGAAGTAACTGTGGATTGATAGGTAAGAATGCATGCGTCGAGGTAGACGGTACAGCGTTCTGGATGTCAGAAAATGGTTTCTTTAGATACGATGGTCAATTAGAATCAATGGACTGTCTAGTAGAAGATTATGTTTATGATGATCTTAACAGTACACCTAGAGATTTAATTAATGTAGGACTAAACAATTTATTTGGAGAAATTATTTGGTTCTATTGTAGTGGTAACTCTGATGCCGTTGATCGAATGGTATCATACAACTATATTGAGTCTTATAGTAGAGCAAGTCCTAAACAAGCTATATGGGTAACAGGTTCTTTACCAAGAGTTTCATGGGCTGACTCTGCGGTATTCGCTAAGCCTCATGCTAATCATTATAATCCAAGCGGTACATCATCTGATGTCATAGGTAATACCGATGGTTGTTCTATATACTATGAACAGGAAACAGGGACCGATCAAGTTGTAGCCGGAGGAACCGTTACACCAATTCTTGCAGAGATTACATCTGGAGACTTTGACATTACACAGAAAAGAACGGCACAAGGACAAACTATTGGAATGCCGGATCTTAGAGGTGACGGTGAATTTTTAATGAAGATAAGAAGAATTATACCAGACTTTATTTCTCAAAGTGGTAACACAACAATTACATTATTACTAAGAGATTACCCTAACAATACAGCGGCAAGCTCATCATTAGGTCCCTTTACAGTTACAACATCTACTGATAAGGTAGATACTAGGGCACGGGCACGATCTGTGTCTATAAAAATATCTAACACCGCAGCTTCCCAAGACTGGAAGATGGGTACATTCAGATTAGATATACAACCGGATGGTAGAAGATAATGGGTGTAGTAAGCGATTGGTTATATAAAGGCGCAGATGCTGGAAGGTACTTACCTGCAGCAGGAGGCGTAACGAGAGCAGCTTTATCCCTCCCAATGTTTGCTGCTACCGCTGGTCCTAACGTCATGTATCAGATGAACAAACCTTCTACTCCAGCTGGATTCGATTACGTACGAGATTACGATAAAAATTCTATAACAAGTGCTGCAGATGAAACAGAGTCATTAGATTATGGAAATTTTATTGAAGGAATGATGGAAGCAGATAAAAATTATACAGGTGCAGAACAAACTAAATTGCCAATAGCAGAAAACGATTTAATGAATTACAATGAACACTACGAGATGTTACCTGAAGAAGAAAAAGAAGGGTTTTTATCTTTTTTACAAAATGCAGGTGTAAACACTAGAGATTTTTTAATGAATAATGCTGCCAGATACGGTGGTGCTATGGGAGGTGCTCAATTAGGTAGTATGTTTGGTCCATTTGGAGCATTAGCAGGAATGATAGGTGGTGGTATATTTGGAAACAAGTTTACTAATCAACCATATTTACCTGCTTCTCAAGGAGCTTATGGTTATTCCGCAGACCAGTTAAATAAAATGAATGCTTTAGGAGGGTATTATTCTGAACCAGCTAGAGCTCAAAGACAGCTTGCTGGTAGATTTTCTAATTTAATGGATAGAGCACAATCTGGTAAAACTTTTAGTACAAGAAATTTATTAGGTATATCTAAAGCTTTAGGAATGGGTGTAAATCGAGACGATATTAACAAGATTACTTCAGGTGCATATAATCTAAATACAGGAGATGGTCCAAGTGGAGCAGGCACGTTTACAAAAGAATCTATAGATCAATCTTTTTCTGGTGAAGAAGGACCGAGTGGTGGAACTTCATCAGGTTCTAGAAATGAAACAGGTTTTGGTAGTAGCGGAATGGGCAGAGATCCTAACGACAGAATGGCTACAGGTGGTATTGTGGGGCTGTATCGATAATGGCAAAGATAGTTCAATCATTAACTAGAGCCAGTAAAGAATATGAACAAAGTACATTTCAATCTTTGGTTAGAGATTTAGATAACGTAATTAATAAACTTAACTCTACGTTCCAAGATGAAATTAAACAAGAGATAGAAGCAAGAAGCTTCTTCTTAGAATAATGGCAGTAATAAACTTATACAAATTTTACGGGGTAGATAACGTTACATCAACAGACCCTCAAACTATGTTTGGTACAAGTGGTGGTTCACAGAATCCATTAGTTAATGAAACCTATATTGTTAAATCAATTAAAGTAACATCCGCAGGAACACCTACCGTTACCGTTCTTAACAATAGTATTACTACAATCAAGGCAGCTGCTTTAACAGCTAACCAAACAGAAGAACTATTAACCGTTCCTTTAGTGGTAGAAGGCGGTAAAACTCTAACAATAGCATCAAGCAGTGCAGACTCTTTTGATATAGCTATTAGTTATTTAAACATCAAAAAGGAGAAGGTTGATTAATGGATAAATTACCAGATGATATACCCGTGTTTGACGCGGTAAAAACAATATCCCAGTATAGANATAAGAAAACAGGGGCTATTTATAAGACAAAAGANGAGTGGGAAAAGCTTGGAATACCCAATGAAGACATAGCGCAGGACCTAACAGTAGTTATGCCTCCGCTTGATTTGTTAGGAAAAACAAGTTAAAACTATTATTTGAGGTTAAATTATGGCAATAGGTAACATGCAACAAGCACAACAATTACGAGCAAATGGCGGTATTATGACAATACCTAGACAGAAATATGGCTTTGGAAGCTTTGTAAAAAAGATTACTAAACCTATTAGAAAGATTGCTAAAAGTCCTTTAGGTAAAGCTGCATTATTAGGTGCCGGTATGTATTTTGGTGGCGGCGGAGGCCTTCCACAATTTATGGGAGGAAAAGGTGCTGCAGGTTTTGGTAGTAATAAATTTGGTTCTCTTCTTAAGAGAGGATTATTTGGAACACTAACTTCCAGTGGACCAGCAGAAAAAGGTTATGCAGTACAAAAAGGTGGTCTAAGAGGATTGTTTTCTAAAATAAATCCTTTTACAAATCCTAATATGTCTTTCGGTCAAAAAGCTATACTCGGTGGCGGAGCATTAGCAACGCTATTACCTTTTATGACAGGTGGCGAAGAAGAAGAAGTTATTGAAGCACCATGGGAAAACACACCTGATAGCATTAACAATATTAGTTCAATGGTAAGAAACAGAGACAAGAGTATGAACTTTTTAGTTCCCAAAGCATACGCACAAAAGAATTGGTATACCGGTGCTGATGGTGGAATAGCTAGACTAGCTAACGGTGGTGGAGCAGGCGAACAACAAATGATGCAAATGCTAAAAGCAGAATACATGAAGTATAGACAGAACGGCGGAACAATGCCTTTCGAACAATTCGCACAATTAATTATGCAAAAGCAACAAGGTCAAACACAAATGGCAGCTGACGGTGGAAGAATAGGTTACAGTTTAGGTGGACCAACTGAAGAAGCAGAAGTTATTAATGAGGATACACAAGAAGTCGTATCTAATCCAGATCCTATTGCAGAATTAAACTCATTAGCTATAGAACTTTTTGGTAAACCTTACGACAAGTTAAATGATAGAGAACAAGAAGCATTACAAAATTTTATAAGTCAAAACCCTGAAGAAGAAATTATTGATACCGATGAAACGATTGTTGAAGATAGAGTTCAAGCAGCCGATGGAGGTATGATGGACTATATGTCTAGNGCNAANCCTATGGCTAAATCATACATCATGGAAGACACTGATATCGTTGATATGTATCGACCAAGTGGCAATAGACAAATGGCTGCTGAAGGTGGGATCATGGATCTTGGTGGTATGGAAAAAGATTATAGACAAGAAGGCGGATTTGTGCCAATAGGGGCCGAAGAAAAAGCAGATGATGTTCCAGCCAGACTTTCCAAAAACGAATTCGTATTTACTGCAGACGCGGTTAGAGCAGCGGGCGGTGGCGACATCGACGCGGGCGCGGAAGTCATGCAAAATGTTATGGACAATTTGGAAGCGGGTGGTCAAATTTCTGAAGAATCACAAGGCGGTAACCCGGCACAAGAAATGTTCGACACATCACAAGAACTAGAAACGAGGATAGCATAATGGCATTACCAGATTATTTAAAAGACACAGCAACAGATTACGCAAAGCAGCTACAATCATTTCAGACACCGATTGAAACAAGCACATTCACTGGTGGACTAGACGCATCAGGCAAAAGAGCTTCAGGAGACATGATCACGGGTGTAAACCCATATGTTGCAGCAATGGATCCACTACAAACACAAGCTATGAATATAGCAACTGGTGGTGTTGGATCTTATGCACCTTATTTAAGTGCTGCCAAAGACTTTGCGACTGCTCAAAAAGGTTTAACAGGACCAGATGCATACAAAGATTTTATGTCACCGTATCAAGAACAAGTTATTAATACATCATTAGCTGACTTTGATGCATCAAGAGTTGGAAACAGACAAGCTATACAAGATGCAGCAGTGGCTTCTGGAAACTTTGGTGGTGGTAGAGAAGGAGCAATGTTAGGTGCATACGATGCAGATACAACAACAGGTAGAGCATCATTACTAGCGCAATTACAACAAGGTGGATATAATCAAGCGACTCAATTAGCTCAACAAGCTTTTGCTAATCAAGCACAACTTGGACAAAATCAATTTGGTTTAGCTGGTTTTGAAAGAGGTTCTATGGGTCAAGATATTTCAGCACTAGGAAACCTAGGTGCTCTTAACCAACAACAAGCACAAGCTAATTTATTAGCTAACCAACAAGCAGCTAAGACAGCAGCTTACGAACCATACGGTAGATTAAATCAATACGGTCAAGGCTTAACAGGATTAGCAGGCGGTGTAGCATCATCTTATCAAGATCCAGCACCAGTACAAAGTCCATTATCACAAGCCTTATCAACAGCATTAGGAGTAGGAGGAATCTACTCTAGAATGTACGGGAAGGTGTAGATTATGAGACCACTTAAAAGACCGATGTTCAGAACTGGAGGACCTATTGGAGAAGGTATCATGCATGGCATGAACGGACTTCAGAATGGTGGAACAGTTAGACATATGAATGGTCTAGCTAACGGTGGTATGCCCAATAATCAGGGACCAAGGAGAGCGGCCCTTGTAGGTAACCCAATTTATCCTGTAGGACCTGATGGTAGAACGGGACATAGTTGGCAGGCTGTAGTTGGAACCGGAATTTTAAACGCAGCAAAATATGCTAAACCTTTACTGAAACCAGGTACTTATAAAAATTTTTATGACGCTACTAAAAAAGGATTTCAAGCAGCAAGATATATGGACCCTAAAGCAAAGGGTTGGATGGGTAAGACAATGAGTTCAGTATTACCTTCAAAGAGATTTTGGAGTATGACAAGTCCTACAACTCCATTTGGTTTTAGAGCTGGAGCATTTATGAAACAAAACCCGCTTATGACTATTGGAGCTTTAGGACAGATTAAAAATACACCTGAAATAGCTGAAGGAATTTATAAGGGAGGTAAATGGGGATTACAAAAAGGAGTAAACTACCTTTTAGGAACAGAATTTGGAAAGGAAAAAACACCGATAGTAACACCTAAAAAAGGTGATGGTACAAGAGGAAGTTTATTTGGTGAGAAAGGCGCAACAAAAGTATTAAGTGCTGCAGAAAAAGAAGCAAAAGATAAAGAGAGATTAAATAAAATTTATAAATTACTTGGTGTAGACAGAGCTAAAAAGAACGCTGCATCTAAAGCATTGATTGATGTAAGTAGATACATTGATGAAGGTGGTAAAGATACTGTTTCTAAAAAGAACATAGGTTCTACAATTAGCAAAGCTATTGGCGCATTCGATAAGAGATTAGATAAAGTAGATCAATTAAAAGAGGCTGCAGGATTAATGATAGCTAAAAATTACCTTGAGGGTGGGGATAAAGCATTAGACAGAGAATACAAACAAGTTATGATTGATGCTAAGAAAAAAGAAATGAACCCTAAATATTCTGCAATTAAAGCATCATATAAAAAGACTTTAAGCGGAGATGATTTAATAACAGCTTCCGCAACCGAAGCTTTTGGTGATAATTTTGGTGGAATATTAATGTCCACTAAAAAATTCAATAAAGCTATGAAAGCTGCTGAAGGAACAGCCATAGAAGAGGACGCTATTTTACAAATAGCTACTAATGAACTTCAACAAATTGAGAAAAGAGATGGTGACGGTACCATTCCTGCCGGATACTACGCTGTTGGTGATAAAATAGTAAGGATAAATCAAGAAGGCGTAGCGGATAAAGTGGTGGGGTAATGAATGGCCCAGATAGACTTTACAAAATTTAATCAACAAGCCGAAAGCAATAATAAAATAGGTGTTTTAGAATCCATGTTAGCTGGTGTGGGTTCAGGTCTTATAGCCATACCAAAAGGTTTCTTTTCTTTAGGTGCAAGTCTTCTAGACTTAGGTGTGAACAGTGGTAAAGCTGCTCAAGTAGAAGCATGGTTTGATGATCTTACAGAATTGGATGAGAAAGCAGAAGCAACTGCTGCAGGAAAAATTACAGAAGCATTAGTTAACATAGGTATCCCTGGTGGTATCGCCTTTAAAGGTGCAAGTGGATTAGCAAAATCAGCTATGCTGGCATCTAAGAATGGTAAGTATGTAAAATTAAATAACCCTAAATTAGTTAAAGCTGCAGATCAGGCATTAGAACTTACTGCGAAAGGTAAAGGCAGACAATTTCTAGCAGGAGCCGTAGGTGGTGGTGTAGCAGAAGGTGTGTTTGTTGGAGACGTAGAGCAACTAGGATCCTTTGGTGATTTATTAGGAGGACCTACAGCCATTAATAGAGATGATGACAATGCTCTTACTGAAGTTTTAAACAGAGTTAAGTTTGGTACAGAAGGTGCTTTGTTCACAGGAATTATAGGTGGCACAGGAACCCTTATAAAAAAATTAACAAACAGAAATAAAAAATTAGATGTAGCTAATTCTAAATTAGATTATTGGATCGATAAAATAGCATCAGGGTTCAGGGCAAGAAGTGGTATGGCTCCAGAATTTTTTGATGAAAAAAGATTACTTACAGGAGAGAAAGCTGCGGATGCAAACATAGCTAGAAACATATCTAGAGACCTAGAATTAAATATTGATGCAATCTTTCCACATTATAGAACCATAAGGAATAAGAATACATTAGGTAAAGATAGAGACGTGTTCTTAAAAGATATTAATGACCTCATGTTTTCCGGCACACCATCAATAGACCCTGTATCAGGGACAACCGTGTTTGGTAAAATGAGTGACAAACAGTTATTAAAAGTAGAAGATACTATTAGAAGATTTCAAACGAGTAAAGCACAAGGGGACCAAGTATTAAAAAATATCTATGAACAAATTGATGAGATTAGAACTAAATGGTCTGATATGTTTTCTAAGTTAGGTAGAACATTATCTAAAGAAGAACTAGCTGAATTTCAAACATTGTTTGGTGGTAAGTTTAAAGAGTATCTAGGCACAACTTACGACATATTTCAAAATAAAAGTATAATACCTTTTATGGGGTATAAACCTGCAGCTCAACAGATAGAAGCAGCTAAATCTGTTTTTATTCAGAGTGCTAAAGAAGCAGGAAAAGATCTTACCGATCTACAGGCAGAACAAGTCGTAGCCAGAGTATTAGACACAGCTAATTATCCAAGTGGATTTAGAATTGATAAACCCTCTGAAGCAATATTTAACGTACCTGAATTTTTTGTTAATAGAACCGTTTTAAAAGATTTAGCTACACATCGAGGGTCTTCTATTGCAAACATAAAAGACCTTCAACCTGAAGTTAAAGAAGTATTTAATAGACTATTGGGTAAAAATAAAAACCCTATGCAGTCTATACTAGCAGGNATGTCTAAGTTGTCTATGATAACACAAAGAAACATATTCTTTAGAAATCTTTTAAAGAAATCAGATGAACTTAAAGCTGCAGATAAACAAGCTCTGTTTTATAAAACAGAAGAAGAGGCTATAGTTGCTCTTGGAAAAGATATACAAAAGATACGTTTAGACCAGGGACAGAAATTAAATATAGGCACAAGTTCTGGAAGCATTAATCCTTTAGAGGGTATGTACACTACAAAAGCACAAGCAGAGGCTTTAGAAGGAGCCGCTTCTGGTATTAATAGTAAGAACAGTTTGGGTAAATTATATAACAGTTTAGTTTTATACCCTAAAGCAACATCACAAATTGCTAAAACCATTTTATCACCGGTAACACACCTTAGAAACTTTATAAGTGCAGGAGCTTTTGCTACAGCCAATGGAATTATACCGGATGGGGAAGCTATTAAACAAGCCTACCAAGCACTACAGACACCACTTAAAGGAACGCGATTGCAGAATGATTTGTATCAAAAACTTTTAAGGCTAGGTGTAGTAAACTCTAACGTAAGATTAGGAGATCTATCGAGACTTATGGAAGACGTTAACTTTGGTGCAACCATGACATCTGATAAAGGATTAAGATTATTAGCTAAACCATTAGCTAAATTAAAATCTATATCGCAAGACTTATATACGGCTGAGGATGACTTCTGGAAGATTGCATCATGGGCTATGGAATCAAAACGATTAGAAAAAGCATATCAAAATATCGGGGTTACAAGAGGCCAATTTTTTAAGAGAGCTGATGGTACAGAAGTTAGATTGACGCAAGACTTTTTAGAAAAAGAAGCAGCAGACATTGTTAAAAATAATATTCCTAACTACGATTTTGTTTCTGACTTTGTTAAATCATTAAGAGCATTACCCATTGGTAACTTCGTATCGTTCCCTGCAGAGATTGCAAGAACAGGAACCAACATTGTTAGAAGAGGCTTAAGAGAAATAAATGAAGAGATTATTGTGAACGGTAAAACATATAAACCTTTCCAATCTATAGGTTACACAAGACTATTTGGTTTTGGTGCAACAACAGTAGCCGTTCCTGCTGGAACAGCAGCTGCATTCTCAGCTATCTACGACATAACAGAAGAAGAAAGAGAAGCTATTAGAAGATTCGCTGCGCAATGGTCTAAGAACTCTACGCTTCTACCTATTAGAACAGAAGACGGCGGCTTTAAATATATAGATTTCAGTCATGCTAATGCTTACGATACATTAACAAGACCTATTCAAACTGTTATTAACGCTGTTGCTGATGGACGAACAGATCAAGATGGTATCATGGATGACTTTGCAAAAGGTTTGTTTACAGCAATGTCTGAATTCGGTCAGCCATTTATATCAGAATCTATTTGGACAGAAGCTGTGTTAGATATCATAGCTAGAGGGGGTAGAACTAGAGAAGGTTTCCAAGTATATAACCCAGAAGACACAGCTGGAGATAAGAACTATAAAATTTTTCAACACCTAGTTAAAGCGCAAATGCCTTTTTCTTACGACCAATTAAAAAGATTAGATAGATCAATCGAACCAGTCGGTGTTATTACTCGTGGTAAATACGATGAGTACGGCCAAGAGTTTGAATTTGGTGATGAGTTTCAAGGGCTGTTTGGTTTTAGGGCTGTTAAAGTAGATCCTGAAAGAACACTTAGATATAAAGTTGCAGACTTTCAAAGAGGTTCGAGGGATGCTAGATCATTATTTACTAGAGTAACACTTAAAGGCGGACCTGTTGAACCAAGAGAAGTTGTAGATGCTTACATCAATGCAAACCGAGCTTTGTTCAATGTTAAAAAAGGTTTAAAACTAGACATGGATGCTGCAAGAATTTTAAACATAGGATCAGCTGGCTTTGAATCCGCAACAGATAGGGTTTCTAACGTAGAAAAAGATTCAATTGATAATAATGTGTTTAGACCTATTAATATTTCTATGGAAGTACAGAAAGCTTTTGCAGATAACGCAGCTAAAATTGGAGAGGCAGATCCATTCGCAGAAGCAGCGTCAGTTATTAGCCAGATTAAAAATGAACTGTCTAATATATCTTTGGAAGAAGCAGAAATGCCTTTCATCGAAAACCCATTACTGCCAGCGGTCCAAAGTAATCCTATTATAGATCAAATGGGTGCACAGCTGCCTGCCCCAAGTCAAGAAGTTATGTCAGGATCTGTTCAAAGTAATAGTCTTCAAGGTAAAACAAGTGTACAAAAATTACTTGAACTTTTTGGTAGGGTTTAATACAATTTAATATGGCTAAAAACGCATTACAAAAAATAGAGGACCATGAAAAGCTCTGCAGAATTATGCAGAAGCAGACTCATGATAAGATTCATTCTATTGAAACCCAGATACACAGAATAGAAAGCATTCTATTAGTATCTGTTGGTGCATTGATCTCTGGAATGGGTTATGTTATATTTACTTTAATCACAAAATGAAACTATCAGCCAATTTCAGTTTAGCAGAGCTTATAAAGTCACAGACAGCCACAAGGAAGGGGATTGATAATACCCCTAGTGATGAGCACCAGGACAACCTTAAATCGCTTTGTACGCACATCCTACAGCCTGTCAGAGAACACTT
>JGI25128J35275_1000674_pt1 | contig 10526 bp, 6 predicted proteins | sample ETNvirenome_2_60_FD_35275 | JGI IMG/M metagenome (IMG submission 35275)
AGCGTACCGACTCTTTCAACATCTAAATTACCGCTCTCATCATCTGCTTTAATACTATGAATACACATACATTATCTATCTCATCAACTAAAGAAGATATCGATTCTGAAATAACTTTGAATCAAATAGATTTGTTTGATTTTACTGAATTAACTTTAGATATATCCAATATATATACTGAAATTTTTCCTACATATGTCAGTATTAATTGGGGTGATGGTTCAGATGTGTTTAATCCAGATATAAAGATATATAGAGATTATAGAAACGAATCAATTTTTCCTGAAGTACAAAAAGGAGTCACACCAGTAACATTTAGCAATAACTATACTCATAAATATTATCCTTCTTCTTATGCGTTAAAGAAATCGCTTACCTTTAAAATGAATGTAGGTTATGTTACAGGGGAAACTTTACGTTTAAATGTACCAATAATTGTTAATTCGCAAAGTTATTATGAAAATGTAGATGATATCGATATTATTGGAGTAGATCTACTAAACGATTCTAACAATACATCTAGAGTTACTCTTTTGACTAAAAAGAACAACTACGTAGTTCAATTAGATAACAAATCCTTTAAAGATAATTAAGAATAAATATATAAAATGGGTTGTTTAATTAAATCTAGTTTAAGTGCATTAAGTTCAGTAGACGCTAACGTGTGTCCTATTGACATGACTTTAGATCAATACAAACAAACATATAATGGAGGCTTTAATTTAAATTTTATTTCCGCGTTATCGGGTATTGAAGATTTTAAAAATCTCAATTTTACTAATTTTTATCTTACTAATGAATTTTTATTAGATAGTGTTACTTCAACTACTAAAACTAAAGTAAAGCCTAGGTCGTTTTTTACTACTCTAAACTTTACAACTTCAAGTGAAAACTATCTTTCTTTTGAAGTACCTTCGTTAAGCACCTTTAAAGATAATGATGATATTTTTAACGCTGAGTTTTATGGCAAGACATCTTTTACTGAACTAAAAGATCAAGCAAGTGATTTTGAAATAACTTTTGTAGATGATTTTGTCTGTAGAGTAAGTACTGTTGTTGATAATACTAGATATTTTTTAGTAGTTAGTGATGATGCTAAAGATATTTTTAACACAAGAAAAATTCTTTTTGTAGCTGAAAATAAACTACCAGCTACAGGAGGAAATATAGAATATAACTTGCTAAAATATAAAAGAGATACTTTTATAAATCTATATTCACAGAAAATAGATGGGAAATATGCTATATTAGGAACTGGTGGTTTATTATATGCTAGATTAATAGATAGTGATGAAACTAAACCTAATCAGTTCTTTATAGCAAACAGTTCAATAAAGCTTAATCAAGAAATTAATCTTTCAATACCATCTCCTTATAATACTAGCTTTATTACATATAATAATCAAGGTCAAGTTGATAATGATAAAAGTGATTTTCACTTACCTTCAAATTACCTTTTGTATAGTTCATCTAATGATAATAAATTAGACTTTAATATAATAAATTTAAAAAATATAGTTAATACACAAGAACAATTTACCTCTTCAAATAACTTACTTTCAACTTCTGAAACTACTATTTTTAGTCAAAATTTAAGAAAGTATACTTCGATATTATCTGATATTGATAGTGAGAGAAATGAAAATCTGTCCTTAAATTTTGTTTACAATAATTTTGATGTTACTGTTAAATCTGGTACTACATACTTTACTACTCCTTCATCTATGCAGCCGTTTAATAGATTGAATATTAACGATACTAAATTTACTAAAGTTGGTTCATTTTCGTTTATGAGACCAGATTTATCTGATAGAGTGTATAGACTTGATGACGATTCGGTAAAAGATCAAGATGTAACTTACTTATGTACATGGCTTTCCGGTGGTGTAGGTAAAGAGAGTATATGGGTAGATAGATACTATTACCCAGACTATATTACTAAAGAAGAAGCTATAGCTTCTTCCCCGGTATTTAACGTAACGTATGAAAAAGCAGTTGAAAACATAGTAAGAAGTAACACTACATTAAAAGAATCTGTAGAGAAGAAATTATATTTTGATAAAAAAAGTGATTTAACTTTTGAGCCTCAAAAAAGGTATAAGTATGTTAGAGTTCAGAAAAAAGATTTTTTAAGAGAGTCGCCAACTAATTTTTGTAAAACAGCAAGAGTTAATAATAGAGTAAATAACTACTTTAATACTATTAATGATAATGGTGGATTTAGTTTAGGGTTTACATATCAAAATGAAACTGGAGATTTTGATTTATATTCTGATAGTAATGATATAAATGGAGGATTTATTTTTAGTAAAGTAGATAATACCGTATATTTTGATTTTAAATTATTTGATAATAGTACATCTGGCGCTACTTTAGAAACACGTATAAGTCAAAATACCTTTTCCCATACATTTGAATTAGATAAGTTTGAAAAAAATAATATCTTTTTATCATTTAATGCAGTTGATGGGATATGTAATTTATATCTCAATACCAATGTTATTTTTACATTTCAAGTAAATGCGTTTCAAATGTTTACTAAAAAAATATTATTTGGTGATATTTTTATTAAACCGCAAATTGCTAATTCAAATAAAATCGAAGTTTTATTTAATGATGCTACTAATAAATTATACATAGATAATTTATATTTAACTCTTAAACCTTTACAGAAGTATCAAGAATTGGGTTATATATTTGGAGTAAATATTGATACTATTCAAGATATAACTATTTCTTTACCATGTGGAATGAGAAATCTTACTGATAATATTAAGATAATGAATTCTATAAACACCAACTTGAAGAACAAGAGTAATATAGTTGATATTAATATTAAAAATTTAAATATAAGTTCAAAAGTATCTGATGAGCTTAAAAATATTATGCTAGGTAACATAACTAAAACTTTACCTAAAACTGCAGTTATTAACGATATAAAATTTATTGATTACAAATGATTGACTATTTTAAATATACTAATGGAGATTCATTTACTTTAAGCGGAGTAGATTATAGTGGATTGTTTACTATCTATGAAGGTAAGGCTTTTACAGGAAAAAACTATAATACTTCCTCAAAATTATTAAGCGGTAAAGATACATTTTTAACTAATTGCTTTTATAATAAGTTTGAATTTGATAGAACAGTTTCTGTTGAAAATAAAAATATTTTACAACTACCTAAAATATCGCCTAGAAATATTATAGATCAAAACTTTATAGATACTAATTTACAAGCTCTTAATTTTAATAATTTAGTAATTTATTCTAAAAATATAATAGCTAATCCTAATCTATTCGATTTTTTAAATTCAGTTGAAGATCAGGATAGTTATTTTTTAGGTCTATCAAGTGGTAAAAATGATATTAGAAATGACGATACAAAATTATCTAAATCAAATAATTTTCCTGTTCAAATTGATCCATTTTCTTTTATTGATAAAGTTCCTGATGTAGACGTATTAGATGATACTGTTGATAGTATGGTATTTATATATGATGATAAATCGTTTAATTATTTTACTACTACTTCTACTTCTTCATATACATTTTCAGGTACATTTGCTACAGGAGGTAGCTTATTAAGATTAGAAGAAGATGTCTTTGAAGGAGCTCAAAGATTTAGTTATGATAATAATACTGATACTTTATATGCATTAGAAAAAACTGAAAATCCAAGTATACCTGGACTTTTTAAATTTGTTTTAAAGCTTTATGATAACAGTTTTGTTTCAGAATGTAGAGTTTTAAAACTCGTAGATCAGATAACTTTAGAAGATAATATAATTGATGATAAAGTAAGCTTAGGTAATAATATTTTAGGTTATAGATATACAGAACAAGCTACTGTGGAGACAGATGTAAATGGTAATCCTATTAGAAGAGTTCATGGTAGAGATCGCTTAGCGCAACAAAATATTATTAAACAACCTAAAATTAAACTTGTTAATAAGTATACCTTTGAGCTTATTAACAATATTGTATCGTCTAACCCTAAAGAAGAAATTTTAGAATTTGATATTAGAGATTCTGATGATTCTTTATTAATATTAACTTCTTTAGAAGGTTTTGATGCAGAAGAATTTTATATTTATCATTTAGATATAGATAAAATTAGTAATACAGAAGGGGATTATATTTTGCCTTTCAATCCTAAAAGATTAACTAGATATAAACCTCAAGTAGAGTTTAATGCTAAGGATAATGTAGTAACTATTTTCTTTTCCGGTAATGATTCTAATATATTTATAATAGATGATGAAGGAGCTATTTCTTCTAGATTTATTTCTAACCCTGAAAATGTTGCAGGGTTTCCTTCAAATAAAAATTTACTTTATCTAGAAGATATGTTCTTTGATGATACTCTAGAGCGTTTTGATAAAATTCAAAAGAAATTTAATTCAAATACTTTACCTTCAAATAATTATAATAATTTGAATTTCTTAGTTGGTAAAAACAGTACAAATTTATTTTATCTCTTACATAATATAGGTAGAATATATCTTATGGAAGAGAGTAAGCTTCTATATAAGAGTTTTGTTCCTTTAGATTTAAAAAATTTATATGAACAGATTATAAGCTGTGAATCAAGTCTAGGAATATCAATAAATAGCGAACTGCAAAATATTATTAAAGATACAGTAAATGTATTCTTAAATGCTAGCGTTATACCTTTTAAAGAAATAAGAGAAGGAATACCAGTTTTAGGTAAGTTAGTTTCTTATGAAGGTGTTGATATTAATTTTAGAAATTTAGAATTTCATGATAATGAAGATGTAAATTACGATACAGTATCACGAGTTTTTAATCAAATTTTTGAATTACAAGAAACAGTATTTAATATTATAGTTTCGCAGGATGACGATGATGATGATGACAGTGCAGTAATTGAGTTATCTGGTGAAGAAGATGAAATTATAGAAAACTTGTATACAGGAGGTGGTGAGTTTATTTTAACTGATTCCGGTAAAGATTATGTTGGTTTCTACCATTCTCATCCTGATAAAGGGTTTATGGTAGGTCCTATACATATAGATCAACCACATGCTTATTTAACTCCGCTTGATACAAGCACCTTTATTAGGATAAGTGATTTCGCTGTGATGGGAGGAGAGCCGAATCCAATTCCTGTATCTTACCCTGAACAAGTTTCTACTGATACCTCTTCAGGTAATAGAAATAGAAGACAAAATACTAGTAGTAGTAGTGAGGGTACTAGTAGTGGTAGTAGTGGAGGTTCATACTAAATAAGATTATGGCAAATAAAGGAGAAAGCTTAAAAGGGTTAAGAATAGCTGATTACTATTCTTCTTTATTACATTTAAGCGGTTTTAATATTACTTTACAAGAATATAATAGAGTATACGATGGAGTAGGTAATACTAGTGGGTTAACTTTAAGTAGTAGAACAGTAGGACAGACTACAACAGATAGAGTTGATATTCAAAACTATATTCTGCCTGAAAGTACTATACAGAGAGATTGGTTAGATAGTTTTTACCCAATAGGAAGCATTATACTAACTACCACTAATGATGATCCAACAAACAGAATCGCAGGAACTAAATGGGTTCTAGAGAGCCCGGGAAGATTTTTTGTGGGTGTTGGAGGAGAAAATCCACGCTTTTCGCCAGGTTCAACTGGTGATAAGTCTGGTGATAAAGTAGGAGAATTTACTAATAAAATAACTAATGATAGTTTACCTGCTCATACTCATGATGTAAATGTGCAAACGACTATTAAAGGTAATAGCAACACTGAAGCTTCACCAGTAGATATTTTCTGCTATTATTTTGGGGAAAGAATAAATTCTCGCGGATTAACACAAGAACAAGTATATACATCTGCATCTTCTGATTTGATACCAAATGTTGGAAATAATCCTTTTTCATATTTGCTAGGTCAAGATGAAATACAAGCTTTTCAAAATAACTCTACATTTCAAGGTCAAGATAATTACAGAGACTTTTTAATTAAAAAGAGGCATGATGAAGGTTATAGATATAGTAATGCAGATTTCGATCCTAAGATAGCTAGCTTTTCGTTAGCAGGCTGGGGTGGTTCTGTAGTAGGAGGTCCAGGATGGGCTGGTCTTTTAGACAGTAATATACCTAATACTAAAATTTTTATTACTAATAGCCCAAGGCCAGTAGGTGTACAGTGGGCTTCTGGGGGTGTATCTATTGAGCAAGCTGATTATGATTCTCGAGATAGTGATAGAGTTCATCCAGGTAGATTTAGCCCAGTAGATTTAATAAAAGCTCGTAATATAATTATTGATGTTCTAGGGCAACAAGAAGCTGCTATAGCTTTAGCTGGAGTTGATAGATTAAAAGAAATGGATGAAGAAGTACCACAAGCTTCTACTTCTAATCTATTCCTTAATACACAAATAAGAGGTTCTACTACTATTCCTTCAAGTAATCAAGGCGCATCACATCCTCATAACAATATACCTCCTAGTTACGGACTATATGCATGGCGTAGAGTACCTATTGACTTTAATGAACCTAATACTGAAATAGGTGGCGGTACACAAATAATAGAAGCTGATCCTGTATTTAGAGCAAATATTACTGAAAATAAAGAACATTTAAATCTTGAAGAATGGGCTAGAGATAGAGGTTGGAATGGTACTAGCAGAGCTATTATTACTATTAGACCTAATGTATACATTTATTCTGATGATATGGATAAACCTGCTTTAACAACAGGTAATTGGCCAGGTGGATTAAGACTTATTAATAACGGATTTATTATGGGAAGAGGAGGAGACGGAGGTTCTTACGCAGCGGGTAGGTATCCTAATCTATCATGGTCTATAGGCGCACCTCCTGGAAAGAATTTATGGGATGGTTGGGATGGTGGTGATGCTATCTTTGTTAATACTACAGACAGTGTTACTATTATTAACCAAGGTGCTATTGCTGGTGGAGGCGGTGGAGGTGCAGGAAGCGGTACAGGTAACTTCGGTGGAGGAGGTGGCGGAGCCGGTGGTGGTAAAGGTGGTGTCGGATCATATGTTAATGTTAATAAATTACCTGGTGAGCCAAATGCATGGGAATCAGGAGGCGAAGGAGGCGCTCCAGGTTTACCAGGTGGTAATGGGGGTCAATGGAGAAACCTACCTATTACGACGACTTTACGCTCTGTCCGAGGCTTCTTAAGCCGCGGCAATGTAGATGCTTACTTTGGTGGCGGTGGAGGGGAATCTGGTGGTGCAGGATCAGGAGGATATAAACGTAGCGGAAATGATCCTCATGGTGGTGGAGGAGGTGGAGGTAGAGTACTAGCTGCAGATGCAAAAGGTGGTACAGCAGTTAATCCTAATAGTGAGTTTTATGGCGGAGGCCATGGCGGAGATAGTAATCAGGCTGGAGAAACTGTAAGCTCAACAACGAGAAGTGTCGTTAACGACCCAATTTTTGCTTACCGCCGTTTTACTATAAATGGTCCATGGGGTAATGCTGCTGGCGGCGGAGGCTGGGGCGCTGATGGAGGTGATTGTCTTAGAAAAAGAAGAGATATAGGAGGCACACTTCCTAAAGGAGGTAAAGGCGGTAAGGCCTTAGTTACTATAGATAACTCTAATTACACAATAACTGGTGGATTAATATATGGTGCTATTGAACAGTAGTATTTAAGGTTTAACGAATAAATAATGGTATGCCTGAGAGTTTAGAAAATCAATTTATTTCTGATTTATATACTTCCCTTTTACATTTAAGTGGAGCAGAGCTTTCTTCTAATTTAAATAAAGTATTTGACGGAGCGGGTAATTCTACAGGATTAGCTTTAAGCGGGGAAAGGGTGGTAATTAGTAATTATATATACCCTCAAGGTTTTACTACTAGACCGCCTCTAGAGTGGTTAGATAGCTTTTACCCTATTGGTAGTATTCAACTTACTATAACACCAGATAATCCTACTGATCGGATAGCTGGTACGCAGTGGATTCAAGTAGCACAAGGTAGGTTCTTAGTAGGAACAGGTACCCTTACTGATAAAAATGGAGATACAAGAGAATTTTGCCCTGGTGGTGCGGAAGAAGAAGCTTTAGGGTTAAGAGGTGGTAACGGAGATACAGCTGGTGAGTTTTTAACTACTTTAACACAGAATAATCTACCAGCACATACTCATGATGTTAACATAGGTGCTATAGATGTACAAGTACCTTCTACAGCAGGAACTAATTTATCTTTTCAAGCTCCTGGAGTAGGTATTACTGATTCTACTCTTTCTTTTGCTGAACAACAGAGAGCTAGATTTGCATTAGGTAGAAAAATTTATGCCTTTCCTGGTGAATTTGACCCTCAATTTTTAATTAATTATAGAGACGCATCATTTCAAGATAATGTTTTTGCTTACCCTTGGTTATATGCTTTAGATTTTGATTTTAACAGGGGATCTGCTGCTAATTATTCAGCAGCAGTAAGAAGTTCTTATATTACTAATTGGGCAGTAAATTATAACTTTAAAGAAATGATAGGTATATGGAATGGAGAAACTAGATTTGTTTCTGATTCCAATGTACAGATTGGTAGATCACATGGCTTAGCACGACAGTCGGTTGGTGCTCCTGTAACATTAACAAAGACACCATATGAATATGCGTTAGAGCTTGGTGCAGTTGATATAGGAGATGCTACTGCTGGTAATTTCTTAACGCAAAATAGTAATATACCTGTTGTTACAGCCCCTACTGATGTAATAAATAGAGATGAGAGTGTTAATAACACTCGAGTATCAGCACCAGTAGGAAGAAATACAGCACATAACAATATACCGCCATCATATGGTGTGTATGTATGGAAACGAATATCATAAAAATAAATTTATGGCAAATATAAGCATAGTAAAATTAAAAGTAAGGCGTGGTTCAGACGCTCAACGAAAAACTATAGTTCTTGATCAAGGTGAAATAGGATATACTTTAGATACAAGAAGATTATTTGTTGGGGATGGATCAACATTTGGTGGTCAATCGGTAAGTAATAAAAATATAGGACCATTTGCAAATAATTCAAGTTTAGGTCCTGATAGTTCACCAGGGCTGCAAGTAGGAGATATAGGATATGCTGATAGTAGATTGTATATGTTAACATCTACTAATTACAATAATTCACTTTCAGGTTACGCATATATTGGTAATGTACCTGATGCTACATTAATTAAATTTGATAGTAATAATATGCTTACTATTAATACGGGTCAGTTTGATTCTACTTTCTTTAAACCTGCTTTTTTTGGTGAAGGACTATTATCAGCTACAGGTGGTGTGGTTAAGGTTAATTTAAATTCAGATTATCTTGAAATATCAGGAAGCAAAGTAACTCCTATAGCTGCTTCTATAACAGAAAGGGAAATAGCTACTACAGCTTTATCATCAGGTTTAATAGGAGGTAACAATACACCAATAAAGCTTAGTATAGATACTGAACAGTTTGAATTTAATGTTGATAATAAACTTTCTTTCAAGGGGGTTGGTAATGTCGAGATTCCTGCAGAGAGCTGGGCTGGTGTAGCTGGAAGTAACTTAGTAGATAGTGGTTTAGAAATTGATCCTATAAGTAGAAGACTTAAATCTATCATAAGATCGGTAGATGTAAGTAATTTTACTTTAACAGACGGGCAGCTTAATTCGAGTGGTCAAACAGTGTCGGATGAAGGAGCTATAGAACTGCCTCGTATTACTACTACTAGCGGATTAGTAAAAACTATTGGTTCCTCTATATTTGATGTTGTTACTGGAATATCGCTATCAGGTACACAAGGTGCAGAATCAGCAATTCCTGTAGGTTCTATCTTACCACATGCTCGAGCCTTTGCAAATCTTCCATCAGGCTTTTTACTCGCAAATGGCGCCGTTATAAGCCGAACTGAATATTCAGAATTATTTGCTGTAATAGGGGAAAACTACGGGGCAGGAGATGGTGCTAATACCTTTGCATTACCTAACTTAACTGGAGGTGGGATGCCAGCAGCGTTATATGGAGCTGGTGCTACAGCTCCTATTGCTGGAGATTTTGCTGGTTCGCAAAAATTTATAACTGGAGATAGTAGTACAAGTGATGCTATATTAAGTGGTTTTGGAGTTAACTTTATTATTAAATATCAAAAAGATTCTCTTACAAATCTCTTTAATGGTGCACCTAACGCTGAATCAATTGAAGCTGTAGGAAGAAATAACAATCAAGTATACAGTGGTGTTGACTATACCGGCAATAGTGTTACGTTAAGCTCAGCAGGATTTATAACGTTTGCGTTATCTGGTAATGTAAGAAATCCAGATAGTGATGGTACATTCGATAAATTTGCAATACCAATTTTTAACTATTAAATAAATATAATGTCAATAGAAATCTTAGAAAATACTTTAATTAAACTTCTTGTTAGAAGGGGTACTGACGCTGATCGTAAAAACATTACTTTAAATGCAGGTGAGTTAGGATTTACTACCGATACTGAAAGATTATACATCGGTAATGGGACTACTAAAGGAGGCTTAGTTGTAGGTAACAAATA
>JGI25128J35275_1000677_pt1 | contig 10514 bp, 3 predicted proteins | sample ETNvirenome_2_60_FD_35275 | JGI IMG/M metagenome (IMG submission 35275)
AACCCGCCAACAAGAGTTGCTGGATTGATACCAGCTCCCCCCACTCTCGTAGATTTTGATGAGTTCTACGAGCTGCTTGGTGGCAAAGACCTTGTGTTTCCGCCTAAGAAGTACATGCCAGCAGCACCGAACGCAATGATGCAGTCGCTGATGGGTAACACGGAATCTTCCTTCAGGCAGATACTAGAAAAGACATACAACGGAAACGGATGTGAGCAGCTACGGCTGATATACGCAGAACAAGAAGAGTGCACAGAACCTATGTGGAGGGCTGGGTTGTCTATCGCTAAGTTCTGCTCCGATAGTGACAAGGCCATACACAAGTTATCTGAAAGGCACCCTAACTACTCAATCGCAGAAACCGTTGAGAAGGTTAACCTCATCAAAGGGCCGTACTTATGTAACAAGTTTGACGAGTTTAACCCTAAGATATGTAAGAAATGTAAGCACTGGAAGAAGATCAAGTCACCAATCACCCTTGGCAATGTGGTCATTGAAGCTACGGAAGAAGACAACATCGTAGAAGCACCGTCAGCCACGTTAGCCAGCGCCGATGTGCAGACATACACAATACCGACATACCCCAGACCATACTTCAGGGGCGCTAATGGCGGCGTATATATGCGCTCGGCAGGTGCAGATGGGGACATAGATGAGAAGGTCATATACCACAACGACATCTACGTAGTGAAGCGGGTGCGTGATGTAGAGATAGGTGAAGCTGTCGTTATGCGCCTGCACCTACCTAAAGATGGCGTTAGCGAGTTCACTATACCGCTTACCGCTGTTACATCACGGGAAGAGTTCCGTAAGAGTATGTCTATGCGGGGCGTGGCAATACGGCAGATGGACGAGATTATGCAATACACAACGACTTGGGTTAACGAGTTACAGGCAAGGGAGACCGCAGATGAGGCCTACCGGCAATTTGGTTGGGCTGGCGACAATATGGAAGCATTCATATTAGGCAACCAGAAGATATACAAAGACCGTGTGGAGTTTAACCCACCTGCCTCTACCACTATGGCGATGTTCCCCGCGTTTGAACCCAAAGGTTCCTTAGATGATTGGAAGGCAATGGCTGAGTTCTTAAACAAAGAAGGACAAGAGCCATACCAATATGTGATGGGCGCGTCTTTTGGATCTGCGCTGATGGAGCTTATGCCCGTAGCGTGCTCTGCATTGCACATACACAGCAAGGACTCAGGATTAGGCAAGACCACTGCATTAGAGGCAGCGCTTACCGTATGGGGCGACCCTAAAGAACTGCTTCTGTACAAAGAAGATACGTACAACACCAAAATGAACAGGGGTGAGGTCTACCATAGCCTGCCGCTGTTCTTGGATGAACTTACCAACTTAGCCCCTAAAGAACTTAGTGACCTTGCATATCAGTATGTGAGTGGGCGTCAGCGTAGAAGACTTACCAGCAGTGCCAACCAAGAACGTGCCAACGGATCTCCGTGGAGCTTTACGTCCATATCTACCGGTAACGTCAGCCTGATTGAGAAGATAGCCCTGTATAAAGACGCACCGAAGGCTGAAGCCCAACGTATTCTTGAGTTCAAGGTAGACCGACTGTTCAAAGATGCCGCTAGCAAGCTGCTAACTGACGAGTGGACACGGGAAGTGCACGACAATTATGGGCACGCCGGTGCAATTTTCGTCAAGTATGTGATGGCGAATATGGATACAGTCACAGACCTACTGCGGTCGGTACAACAGCGTATTGATAGAGAGGCTGGGCTTACATCTGAGAACCGATTCTGGTCGGCAGGTGCCGCGTGCGCCATAACATCTTTAATACTATGTGGACGTATTGGTTTGCTGCCGTACGACCCTAAGCAGGTGCTTCGGTGGATCGTCCGTGTGTTGAGGCTGAACAAGAACACAGTGCATGACATGCACGAATCAGTAGAGCAGACGCTTAACGACTACGTGCATGAGAACTGGAACAACATACTGTGGATACGTAGCACAGAAGACCGCCGTGGCAAGGCCGATACAGGGTTAGATGAGCTGGTTATACCCGATGCTACACCCAGAAGTGGGCTAGTCGCACGGTACGAGACGGATCTCAAGAAGCTATACCTTGTGCCTAAGTCCTTGAAGGCATGGTGCGGTAAGCAGCAGATAAACTATGCGTCATTCTTGGAAGACCTGAAGACCAAGATGGGTGCAAAACGGGTACAGAAACGACTCAGTAAAGGCACCCACATGAAGCTATCGCAGCAGAGTGTGTTGGAACTAGAGTTTGATGTAGATGACAGCAACGAAGATACAGAGGTAGAGAGTACGGATGAGTAAGACATTTTTGGCAGCGATACGAGCGCAGGAAGTAGCCAAAGCACTAGGCAATAACCGCCCTAGAGCCTTATCGGATGACAATGTTAGGCGACCATCAAGCCCACTGTCAGACGCACAGCGGTTAAAGATTCTTACGTTGAACAAGGAGAAAATTAAAGGCACTGTTATAGCCAAGAACATGGGTATAAACCCCTCTACCGTACACAACACCATACGCAGGTACGACATAAAGAAGGGCAAAGTAGTCAAGCTATACCAAGGTATTTATGGCTAAAGGCACGGTCAGCAGGGGTGTGGTCAAGGAGTACGACCTCAACCCCGACGGTGTAAGGGTGGTAGTGCGCTGGGATGATATGGTAATCGGCGCTTCTATTTTTGTCCCGTGTATCAATACAGACGGAGCTACCAAAGAACTTAGGCGTATATCTAAGGATAAGGGGTGGGAGTCGCACGTTTTGGTGCGTGTTGAAGACGGTAAATTAGGCGTGCGTATGTGGAGAACGCTATGATAAAATTTACTCGGTTCTCCATAGCCACCCCACTCTTCTAGCTACTTACCCCTTGCTAGTTAGGAGAGTGGGTTCTTTAGTCGTTCATATACCACGGCTGATATTCCAGCTCATTCTGCATATCTTGTGCGTACAAACGCATGGTAGGTGTAAGTGTCACCCCGTTGTGCATGGTTAAAGAAGTTCTAGCGTGCTGTTTCATTGATCGTTTGATCGTATCAGGGGTTATAGCCGCCGCTTTACCTTTACCAGCATGTTTTCTGTTGTGTTCTAGTATCTCGTCTACTATTTCAGAAACGTCGTCACCTTCGCGCAACGCTATGTAGTATTGTTTCAGCAGCCTGCTCTTCTGCCTAGATACAGCCTTTTGGATCTTCTTGGTATCTTGGTTACGTTCTTGCGCGTTGGTGTAGCTTGCAGGGGCAAAACCGAAGAACTTAGTCGCTATCTCACCAGTATTGAAGTCGTCTGTGATCGGGTCGCCACGACGTGTCTGAGCACCTTCAGTAGCAAACCGCTCCGCTTGGAGCATATTTCGGAACGCTGACGGCAGCATGGATTCTACCCCACGTCTCGTCTCGCCGTTAGTTACGTCGTTTATGCCACGACCAATGCTAGATGCGTAGCCTAGAGCGGGGCCACCAATAAAGTCTATGAACTCTTCTTTAGCGGACTTATTAAAGTCATACCGGTTGTTACCGAGGATCAGGTTAGACAGACCGATACGTGCTGCAATATCAACTTCAGCCCCTGCGAAGTTAGTGAGGTACTGCACACCACCACGGTACAGTGGGTCGCCTAAGTACCTACGAGATAGCAGATCAGCGTCTTCCTCGTCATCTTCCAAGAATAAGTCTGCAAGACCTTGGAATATACCCACCAGTGGTATGCCCTGTACGCCAGCTATGGCTGCTATGGTGCCGTTACTTGCTATGAACTGCTTCATAGCGATGCGGCCTTGTTCTTCTGATAGCCCGTATTCTCGCGCTTGTTTTAACGCAGAAGCCATCATCTTGAACTGGTTGTAGTACATGGTGAAGCCGTAGGTCTTGAACATCATAGCCAGACGGCCCACAGGCGTACCCTGTGCGAATCTAGGTGCTGTATTAAGTGCCGAGCCACCGTTCAACTGCGACGTATCCTGCATAGCAATTTGTGTGGCTAGCTCCCTCTTCTCGGCATCGGATAGCTTGTCTTCGCCTTTCCCTTTATCTGGGTTTGTCTCTAGCCGCGACATCTCAGTTAGATAGGAGGCAACTACCGTCATCTGCCTATTGCCTCGCTCCACTGTGTGGAAAGGCAACGCGCTCCACTTAGTAAGGTTTTCATAAAACCTACGAGGCAGGCTACCTTGCGGCGTGCTTGCCATATCTGCGCCCATCTGGTCAGCCCATAGAGAGCGAGTCAAGAAGCCCCGGTTCTCTGCTTCCTGTACTACGGGCATAAGTTCTTCTAGGAACTGCCTTTTTGTTTTGTTTTGGTAGTAGTTTGGTGTGTCCAGATCCGGCAGGTCATCTCGTAACTGCAACTCCCCGTCTTTGTTAAGCAGGTAGTAGTTATCAATGGATGGCGTGTACGAATTTATAAGGTTCTTATCGCTAGTGACCACATCGCTGCCACCGTAGGGCATGACTTTATGTTCTATAGCACTACCGGTGAACATCCTACGTGCAGCGTTCATAGACCTAGCGGCTGTCTTGAAGTCTGTTTTACCTTGTAGGTGTGGCATTACCACAGCAGGTAACTGAAATCCGTTTGCTATGGTAGACGCAGCGTTAAAGCCCATCGTGCCGAAGAATGCTATACGGTTAAGTTCTTTAGCAGCGTTGTTGAAGAAATCATCCGGCGGGTTGATCGTAAGTTCTTTACGGGCCTCTAATTCAGACTTTATTGCGTCTTTGAAGTTGCCCGATACTTGGCTGAGGGGCGCTTTATCTAAGTCAACATATACTTGCTCTAAGCTACCACGTATGTTTTCCGCAGACCTCATGTTTGCCGCACGTCTAGCCATACCATAGCCCTTTGTTTTTAGGGCATATAGCGCGTCATCTTTAGCACCAAACTTGTTTTCACGTTGTTTGAACGCTTTTAAGAAAGAGGATTCTGGCAGTGCGGATACGAATTCTTGTACGATGCTGTTGATGGTATCTGACTCCACACCAGCTTGACTCAACGTGTTTACCATCTGGGTGGCAAAAGCAGTGGGGGGCGCACCACCTTCAAACTTCATGTTCTTGTTGCCGTTGAATGGCTCTATACCAGATACAGTAAACGTAGCGCCTTCCACCTCTATGGGATCGGCTTCTCCGTTTGCTATAGCCAGCAAGGATGCTTGCGCTCTGTCTCTAGCTCTAGGGCTGGTGTACGCCTCTATTACTTCTTCTGGCTGCCCCTTTGTGCCGTCTGGATTAGTTGGCACAACAAACCATTTAAGCCAGTAGTCACCTTCCCGCGCCAAGGGGAAGTACGGATCTACCATGTTCTTATCTAAAAGCCGCCTAACTATCGTATCTTTCAGTTTTGTAGCTTCTGTTTTATCTGCAACAACGCTGTCTATACGAGCTTCTAAGCTCTTCTTCAGATCTTCTAGTATATCTTTGTACGTATCTCGTAACTGCACGTAAGCAGCCTGACCATCGGGGCCAAGTTTTTGGTACTCAGCGTTTAGCCTCTTCCACGCGGCTTTCTTTTTGCCCGTGTAATCTGACTCAGGTTTAGACGGATCTACACGATCCATAGTGGAATCAGTGGTTAGTCGATTAAATACGGTCAGTATGTCTCTGTCTGGAAACTGTTTTCTAGCCGCTTGTAGCTTACGTTCTATATCCGCAGTGGTGGAGTTTAGCCTCTTGTTTACTGTATCTACTGCACCGTTTGATGCCTCAATCGCCCGCGTAAAGTTCTTTATCGACGGTATGTTTATGACATCCGCTACGTCGTTGAATGCGCTGTTATTAAGGAACCCAAGACCTATACCCTGCACACCTCGCGTGCCTTGGTCTCGCAGCGTGCTGATAAAATCTACGGCCTCTACGAAGTCTTGTTTTGGTACCTTACTGCCAGCACGAGAAGCAGCTCTTGCGGAAGCATCAATTGACTTAGCTGCCTTACCTTCTTTGGATGCCATCAGTAGCTGACCGGCATTACGAGACTCAGGTGCAGGTGCAATGATCGTTTCGATCAGCTCGTCTATGGCGTTCAGGCTGTCTTCTTTGCCCTTCTTAGGTGGCACGCCCAGAATCTTTCTGACTATCTTGTTGATGATGTCAGACACTTTACGTAACACCGACGGTGCCTTGGGGGTAGACAGCAGAGCAAGTTCAGAGCGGAACTCAGGGTTGCTCATGTATTCAGAAGCAAACTCCTGTATGTCCTGTGACCCGTAATGCGACTTCAGCTTGTCTTTCACGTCATCAAAGACTTTCTGTAGCTGAATAGTTAGTGGGTTCTTGGCATCTGCCAGTGTTGCAGAGACCCCAGCGTGACCCATCTCATGCACTAATGTATGCACGTTCAGACCGTCTACCGCATCTAAGCTAATCGCGTTGGTCTTGGGGTCAAACAAGCCATAGGCGAAGTCACCACCCTCGTTCTGTAGGTCTTCTACCAGCGATACCTTGGTGGTACCCACGTTCTCGGCTAACTTCTTAGCAAACCGCTTGACCGCAGGGTTAGGCGCATCTGCTGCGATAGCTTCCAGTGCACCCTTCAAATCGCCGTTGCGTAGTGCCGCAGTAGCTGTATCAGGCATAGGCAGGGTGGTAGACAGGGCAGCGTTCTTGGGCAGCACCATCTTCAAATAGGTTTCGGCTTCGCGTGCTTTTTCTTCGTCAGCTTTTCTTGCTGCTAACTCCTGTTGGGCGGCTACATCACCCTCCCGCGCACGTTTCCTAATGTCGGGTAGTAGTGTTGCAGCTTTCTCTTCTGCTTTCGCACCTTTGGCTGTACCTAATACTTCTTTGCGAGGGCTTGGTGTTGCTATAGACGCCCTGAACTTTTTAAGTCTAGCTGTCTCTTCTTTCGTTAGCGGCTTACTCGCTGCTTTTTTACGCTGTGCACGCTCAAGCAGTTCCCTATCCTTTGCGGCCTCTCTCCTTCGCTGCCCTACACCTAACTCAAACTCTGCTGTTTGCGCTTCTTGTGCAGTCTCTTCAATACGGGCCTGTGCAGTGGGCGACAAGTTTGCATTGGCCCAATCAAGCACTGCCTGCCCTTTCTCACGTCCCATACCCGCAGTTAAAGCAGCTTCTTCTGTAGGCACAGGGTCTTCTCTACTTTGCCGTACTTTATCTGCGTCAGTAGCCACATCATACGCAGCGAACGTAATACCTTTAGCGGGGTCGCCCGTTGCTTCACCTAGCTTCAAGTAGTCAGCTACAGCTTTAACTTCACCTTTTTTATCATCTCTGGGTAAGGCATCGTACTGCGTAAGGAACTGCTGTATGGCTTGTTGGTCTTGTTCAGGTAGTAGCGCAGCCTTTGTCTGGTTGCTTCTGCCTATGAACTCTCGCTTACTAACTTCTTCGGGGGTGCCGTAGACTTCTTCGTACGCACGGTTAAACCCTTCTACGGCTTCTGGCTCTACTTCCGTATCTCTAGCTTCTATAAGTCTAGTTTCTGCTTTCTGTATAGGAGAGTCGAACTCTGTAAGTACGTTTCTTCTCTCTTCTTGGAGCCTATCTACTTCCGCTTGTGCAGCAGTTACGTTAGCTTTGTATTGTGTATTCTGTGCCTTGAATTCTGCATCTGTTTCTACCTTTAACTCAGCGTTGCTGGCCCGTTCATTTTCAGGTCTTATATCGTTTGCGAACTTCAACGCATAACGTATGTTGGCCTTAGAAGGAGTCTGGTCTGTTGCCTTCTTTAGTCCTTCTTTTGCTTCCGTAAGTCGCGTGTCCAGTTCTTCTAATGCAACAAGCTGTCCTCTTTCTCCGACATCAGCTCTTCCAGTGTCTCTTCCAACATCGTCCACTGTTCTTCCGTCAGCGCCCGCAACTGCCACGGGATCTTCACCTCCTGTAGCGTCATCCACGCTTGATGTATCAACTGCATCGCCTGTTCCACTTCCTGTTGTGTCAGATTCTCCTTCGGCATCGGTATCTGTATCACTTTGTTCATCTACTCGCTCCTCGGGTGGCCCCAGCGCATCAAATTCTTTGTTCAGGTTTTCTTGTATCTGAGCTTTGTTTTTTCGTGGTTGCGCTGCTTCCCTACGTAGATCATCTCGTACATCAGAATCGGTTAGGTCAGCATCTTTATATCTTTTGTATATAGAAGTTCTTTTGTAGTTCTTCCCCAGCACCCGTTCAAGGAATGAATCATTGGCAGTCGTATCTGCACCGACCTGCCCTCTAAGTTGTTCTAGCGTCTGTACTTCTGTGGTTGTTTCACCATCTAAAGTAGTTCTAGTTACTGCGCCTTTTTCTTCGCCAGCTTCTATTGCAGCCGCTAGTCTTTCTTTTTCGGCTTCTTCTCTTTCTGCTTCTGCTTCGCCAGTGCCTTCTGTTACCGCCGTTGTCTCGTCACCTCGTATTACGGCAAGTTCTTCTGGGCTGAGTTCTCTAAGCCGTGCCAAGTACGTATCTATTTGTTCATCTGTGAAATTGCCGGCATCTAATACTCCGTCCGCGTCTACAGGTAGTCCTTCCCCTAATTCAGTGCGTATTTCAGCGAGGGTTCTTGGAGCGTCGTCTAAAGTTGCATCAGCGTCGAGCCTTGTAACTTCTTCAGCCGCAGCCTCTGCTTCTGCATCTACATCTGCTTTTGTTATCGGTATAACGGGCGCAATAGGCGTCTCTTCAGTGGGAACCGAAGTTACAGGGTCTGGCCCTTTTGCGCGGCGTGGAGCGAACAGATCAACAAAGCCTTGCAAGATAGCACCGGCTCCACCACCTAATGCGGCTTCTTCTGCGGTACCACCAAAGGTCTCAGCGGCAGCGTTGTATTCCTGTTCGTTGAGGTTCTGCAAGACGTTAGACGCAGCTTCCTGTGCGGCTTCTGCACCACCCGTTATACTTGCGCTGTATATACGCTCACCAATCGTTTCAACTTTCTCCGGCGGTATCTTATCTACCAGCTTGGCGAGTTCAGGTAGCTTGCTGGTAGGTAGTACCCGTGCAATAGGGATTACGTCGAGTAGGCCAATAAAGGTACCACGGAGTGCTGCATCTCCACGTTCTTCTTCAGTGGCACCAGCAGCACGAGCACGCTCACTTGCTTCACCAGTACCAGCAGCACCGGCAGCTAGAGCACCAAGACCAAGAGCACCAGCAGTGCCTATGGGAGTTAATGCTGCGGCAGCGGGGACAGCAGCAAGTCCGGCAATAGACCCAAGTGCAGAGCTTAGTTTATAGGATATAGAATCGGGGTCGCCGCCTTCAGGACGGAAAGACTCGGCAATAGACTGTATCTTATCCCGTGCAGCAAGCTCACTTTTTTCTTCTAGGGGAGCAGCAAGACCAAGCGCAGCCATTTCACCTACACCAACAACACCTGCACCGAATCCAGAAGTAATGTCTTCAAAGAACCCTGTTTCTTTAGGTGTAGATACAGGTGCAGGTATGTCCCCTGCTCGTCGCCTTATCTCTTCAGCACGGCGAGCTACACGTTGGTCATAGGAGTCAGTAGGTGCTTCAGCCGCCCTAATAGCTTGGCGCATACGGTTAGCCGCTGCGAAATCCCCCGCCGCTTCTGCATTTGCTATAGCTTTACGCGCTTGCTGTAGTGTAGGCATTATTAATCTTGATACTTGTCAAAATCAGAAGAACCGCGTACTTCTTCTCCTGTTACTGACTGACTAACTCTTTTTAGTGCGCCTTGACGTAAGGTTGCTATCGCGGCTTCTCTTTCAGCAAAATCTTTGCTTACCTGTATCTGTGCTGCAACATATGCTGCCCTTTCTTCATCACTTAAAGTACCACCGAGTGCTACTGTTTGTGCTATTTCTGGCCCTACTATTCGCTGTATCTCAGTCAGCTTCGCACTTTCTATAGCAGCTTCCTGCTTATCAAGTCCAGCAAATGCTACATTTAGTATGTTTGCATCAGCGTTACGTCCCGCTATGACTCTATCTAACGCGCTTCGTTCGTTAGCGGATAAAGAATTGAGTATGTCTGCTCGCATCTGCATATTGTTCATGCCCGCGTTGTACGACGCTCTGTAGTCTTCTCTATCTTGGCCTTCTAGGTTAGATAGATCTCTTACAGCGTTACTGCGTGTGGTCAGGTAGGACTGTAGGGCATTATCGTATGAGTCCACTGCTTCTTGTCCAGCAACTTTCTGTAGTTCCATACGTGTGTTCTGTATGGCTTTGCGGTCAGTAAGGTACTTATCATCACGGGCACGGCGAGCATCTTCTTGTTCTACGTACTTCTCTGCACCTTGACTAAACCCTGCGCCTAAGAACTCAATAAGATCTCTGCGTCTTTGTGTCCCTGCATTTTTGTCTCGTAGTGCAGCTAAACCAGCTAGCTGTTCTTCAAAGTCTTTACGGGACTGACCATCTGGCCCCATACCCATAAGCTCTAATGCACGTTCTTCTCGTTTCGCACTTTCAGCACGAGCGTCATCAAGGGACATGATACCTTCGTCTATAGCACCACGTAACTTTTCGCTAGGCGCTGGCGGCGTAAACTCAGGCATATCTTCGGTAAATAGGTCGGTCTGCGCTTTTGTTACAGCAGCTAGCCCAGAAAGTGG
>JGI25128J35275_1000680_pt1 | contig 10477 bp, 21 predicted proteins | sample ETNvirenome_2_60_FD_35275 | JGI IMG/M metagenome (IMG submission 35275)
CAGATGCAAGAGGAATTAGATAGATCGTTTAAAGTTTCAAGAACCAACTCAATTACAACACCAGAATTTACAGATGATGCAGCAAGTAGAGCATCTAAAGCATTAGGATTTGACAGTACAGGAAATGTATTAACAACAGTTGCAGATTTTTTACCGGCAGGTGGAGATAGTGCAATGTTTCAATATTCAACAACAACTGCAGATGCAGATCCCGGAGCAGGAAAATTTAGATTAAACAATGCAACAATATCTAGTGCAACTGAAATGTACATAGATGATTTAGAATACAATGGTACAGATGTAACAGCATGGGTACAATCATGGGATGACGTTTCTGGTAACGATACTAACAGAGGAAGAATAAGAATATCAAAAGCAAATACATTAGATACTTGGATGGTATTTAAAGTTACAGGTGCAATTACAGATGCTAGTGGCTATACAAAAGTTTCTTTAGTTTACATTGATACTGCTGGTACTTTTGCTAATGATGATAAAGTATTTATTTCATTTACAGCTTCCGGTGAAGATGGTGCAATACCCGGATATTTTTATAAGTTTGACACAGGCACATCTGATACAGATCCCGGTGCTGGAGAGATAGCATTTAATAATGGTACATACGCATCTGCTACAGCAATTTATATAGATGATGCTGATCAAAATGGAGTAACTGTATCTACAGATATTTTAACTTGGGATGATTCAACATCTACTATTAGAGGTAACTTAATGATCTATGATATTAATGATAGATCAACTTATGCAAGATTTAATATAACTGGTGCTTCTACAGATGCTTCTGGTTATGTAAAATTAGCAGTTACTCATGTAGCAAGTAACAACACATTTAGTGCTGCTGACGAACTATCAGTACATTTTTCAAGGTCTGGTAATAAAGGCGACACAGGTTCAACAGGGTCTACAGGATCAACTGGTTCTACAGGTGCTACTGGAGCTGCTGGTACAAACTCACAACTTGCAATGACTTGGAGTTCATCAACTTCTGATGCTGATCCGGGTGCAGGTAAAATAGCTTTTAATCATGGTACACTATCAAGTGTTTCAATTTTATATGTAGATGACGCAGATGATGCAAGTGCAGACATATCTGCCTATGTACAATCTTGGGATGATGTAACAAACACTACTGCTAGAGGTATTGTAACTGTAACTAAAGAAGGTACACCATCTACTTATGCTTTATTCAAAGTATCTGGTGCTGTTACAGACGCATCTGGATATACAAAAGTTCCAGTAACTCATGTTGTTAGTTCTGGATCATTTTCAAACACAGATGGTGTTGGAGTACACTTTAGTTATTCTGGAGCAGATGGTTCAGATGGAGAAATGACTAGCTTTACATTAGCAGGATCTAGTGGTTCTAGTCAAACAATAACAAATGGTAACACAGTAACAATAGCAGCAGGAGATGGGATTACGACTACTGGCGGCTCAACAGATACAGTAACGATAGCTGTAACTGATGATCCAACAGCACTTGCAATCGCACTCGGCTAGTATATAAGGAGAAAATAGGAGATATAAATGGCAAATACTTTCAAGGCTATCAATTTTGCAGCAGAACCCGCTTCGGCAGGTACACCTTATGTTATGTATACAGCAGCAGGGAGTACAACTACTGTAGTTCTTGGCTTGATACTTGCTAACATACATACAACTGCAGTAACAGCAGAAGTAGAATTAGTTTCTACAACATCAAATAGAGGTGGTGCTAACAATGTAGCGAATGGTACATCAATGTTAGTTAAAGACGTGAGCATCCCTAGTGGATCTTCACTTGAAATTTTATCTGGCTCTAAAGTTATTTTAGAAGCTGGAGACAAAATACAAATTGATTGTTCTATTGCTGATAAACTTTCTGGTACACTATCAGTAATGGAAATTACATAGGAGTTTTAATTGGCTTATATTGGAAACAAACCAGCTAACAAAGCAATCGTTGCAAGTGATCTTGATCCAGCAGTTATTACTGGTCAAACAGCTTTAGCAGTAGCTCCTGCTGATACAGATGAGTTTTTAATTAGTGATGCTGGTACTCTTAAAAGAATAGATGCAAGTTTAATTGGTGGTGGTGGAAAACTTTTACAAGCTGTAACTGCTGAAGATGGCACAACACGATCAACAACCTCTACTTCTTTTGCAACTGGATCAAACACTTTATCAGTGGATATAACACCAGCAGCAACATCTAGTAAAATTTTTGTTGTATGCCATACTCCAGTTCAAAATACTGGCTCTACCGAAAATGCAATGTTTTCAATATTTAGAGATAGTACAAATTTAGGAGATAGTTCATCTGGTCTTGCAGTAATAATGCCTAATGTTTATACAAATATAACTATGACATTTTTAGATAGTCCAAGTTCAACTTCACAATTAACTTATCAAGTATATATGAAAGGCACTGATGGAAATACAGCAAAGGTTTCTTCAAATGGACCACACGCAGTAATAACAGCATTTGAGATAGGAGCATAATATGGCAACAATAGACGCAATTTTTAGAGCAGTTAAAATTTTAAATCCCAAAGCACAAATGTCTATATCTGGAAATGATTTAGATACTATTGTTTGGGAAAATGAAACAAATCCAATTTCTAAATCTGATATAGAAGCAAAATTAGAACAAGCACAAAACGAATTAGATGCAGAGGAACAAGTTAAAATAGATAATAAAACATCTGCACAAAATAAATTAAAAGCATTAGGATTAACTGATGCAGAAATAGAAGCATTATAATATGGCATATATAGGTAGAGAACCACAAGTAGGAAACTTTCAAGTCTGTGATGCTATATCAGTAGTCAATGGTCAAGCTGCATACACTATGCAAGTAGGTGGAGTTAATGTATCTCCAGAAACTGCTAATCATATGCTAGTATCTTTGAATGGTGTACTACAAGCACCCGGTAGTTCATTTACAGTATCTGGTTCTACAATTACCTTTGCATCAAACCTAGTTACAGGTGATGTTATAAACTTTATTCATATACTAGGATCAGTTCTTGATCTTGGTGTACCATCTGACAGTACAGTTTCACTTGCTAAACTAACAGCAACAGGAACTAAAAGTTCATCAACTTTTTTAAGAGGAGATAATACTTTTGCAGAAGCTGGTGGTGGAAAATTACTACAAGTTGTTCAGGCAATAAATACTGGATCATCTGTAAGTACATCTGCTGGAACTTCATCATTTGTTGATACAGGATTAACTGCAAATATTACACCTAGTGCATCAGATAGCACTATAATGTGTATAATTACACACCCACAATGTAGAAAACACTCATCAGATACTCAACTTTTAATAAAATTATTAAGAGATTCAACTGATGTTTATGTAGGAATTGGAAGTTTTGATACGCAAGATAGTGGAAGAATTACCGACACACTTACTTTTGCAAAGGTAGATAGTCCAAGCACAACTTCACAAATTACTTATAAAACACAAATCGCTAGTGGTAATGGAATAGTTTATAATGGGTCTGGTTCGCCAAGCACAATTATTTTAATGGAAATAGGAGCATAAATGATACTTAATGCAATATTAAAAATTAATCCAAATGCAAAAGCAGTCGTAAGAGGAGATGATTTAGATACTTGTACTATTGAATGGTTAGATGGTACTTCTGAAATTTCTAAATCTGATATACAAGCTAAAATAAATGAAACTCAATATCAAAGAGATAGAGTTTACCCATCATGGCAAGAACAAATGGATATGCAATATTGGGATAATGTTAATGGTACTACTACTTGGAAAGACGCAATAGCAAAAGTAAAATCAGATAATCCAAAGGAGTAAGACATGGCTCTACTCTTTGCTAACAACAACTCCTTATCAGCAATCACAACTAAACCAAGTGGTTTAACTGGTAGTGCTATGACTTTATTATCTACACAAACTGCATCAAGTTCATCTACAATATCTTTTACATCTGGTATTGATGATACCTATGATGAATATGTTTTTAAGTTTTATGACATACACCCAGCTACTAATAATGTAGGTTTTTCTGTAAATTTTAGAGATGGTGGAACAAACTATGATGCAACAAAAACTACAACAGCATTTAGAGCATACAATGCAGAAAATAGTGAGGGTGCAGCATTAGAATATGAAACAGGTAGAGATTTAGCACAAAGCACATCTGCTCAAAAACTAACAACATCAACTGGAAATGATAACGATAAATCTGTTTCTGGTTACTTACATCTTTTTAACCCAAGTTCTACAACATTCATAAAACATTTTATTGGACAAGTTAGTACACTTTCTTCAGACAATTATAATTATAATAATTTTACAGCTGGATATTGTAATGTAACAGCAGCTATTGATGGAGTTCAATTTAGTATGTCATCAGGCAACATAGATAGTGGAGTAATAAAATTATATGGCATTAGTTAAATACAACAACAATAGCATAAGTGCTGTAACCTCTGCTGCTTCAATACCAAGTGGAGCTATGACACTTATTAAAACTTTAACTGCTAGTTCTAGTTCTACATTATCATTTGTAAATGGAAGTTCAGATGTGGTCTTGGATAGCACATATCCTATTTACAAATTTGTATATACATCAATTCATGCAGCAACAGAGGGTGCAGCATTTCAATTTAATATGACTTTAAATGGTTCAGATTATAATGTTACAAAAACTACAACTTTTTTTGAAGCACTACATAATGAAAGTGGATCTGCATCAAATTTAACTTATGAAACAGGAGAAGATTTGGCACAAGGAACAGGGTTTCAAAATTTAATAAGAAATTTTGGTAATGGAAATGATGAATGTGCAAGTGGAGAGTTGATGCTTTTTAATCCAAGCAGCACTACCTTTGTTAAGCATTTTATTTCACGATCAAGTGGTCATCATCAATCAGATTATAATTTACATGAGTTTGTTGCTGGTTATGGAAATACTACATCTGCTGTTACTGGAGTTAGATTTCAAATGAATAGTGGCAACATAGATGCTGGTACAATCAAACTCTATGGAATAAAGGATAGCTAATGAGTATTGTAAAATTAAATAATAATGGAGTAAAGAACGCAACTGCTTTTGGTTCTGCTGTAACAAGTTTAGGCAGTATGACATTTATTAAAAAGCTAACAGCTTCTAGTTCTTCTACTTTATCTTTTGTTGATGGTGCAAGTTCAGTTGTTTTGGATAATACTTATAAAGAATATATATTTACTTTTAATAATATACATCCAGCTACTGATAATACAGCTTTATCTTTTCAAGCAAACGCATCAGGTGGTAGTGGTTATAATGAAACTATTACAAGTACATTTTTTGTAGCTAGTCATTCTGAAGATGGTGGTGGTGGAGATTTAACATATAGAACTTCAGAAGATCAAGCACAAGGAACAGCTTTTCAACAATTAGTGTATGGTGTTGGTAATGGTAATGATGAATGTGCTTCTGGTTATTTACATTTATTTAATCCAAGTTCTACAACTTTTGTAAAACATTTTATATCAAGATTTCAAGTTAATCATAAAAGCGATATTTCTTATGATATGTATTCTGCTGGATATTTTAATACGACTTCAGCAATAGACGAAATACAATTTAAAATGTCTAGTGGAAACATAGATGCTGGAGATATTTGCCTTTATGGTATTGCTTAACAATTAACAATGGAGTATAAAAAGATATGCCAAGACACCACAATATAAATGGGAACATAGTTCCTTTCACAGCAGAAGAAGAAGCAGCTAGAGATGCTGAAGAAGCACAAGCTGCAATAGACGCACAAGCTAGAAAAGATGCAGAGGATGCCAAGAAAGCTAGAATAGAATCTGCTAAAACTAAACTACAAGATTTAGGTTTAACACTAGACGAAGTAAGAGACGCATTTAACATTTAATAATGAAATTTGTGTTGATGTTGTCAGTATGTTCCTATATTACAGGAGAATGTAAACCACCAATAACTTATGCACAAACATTTGACACATGGAAAGAATGTGCAATAGTAGCTATGAATACAAGTATGCAATATTTAAAAACTATGGATGATGAAACAGTTAATAAATTTCAACTATCAACTCAATACAGTTGTACACAACAAGATACAATATAATGGCTAAAAATTCTGCACTTGAAAGAATAGAATCACACGAAAAACTTTGTCGTATTATGCAGAAACAAACTCATCAAAAAATTAACAACATTGAATTAGAAATTAAAGATATAAAGAAACATTTATATTATGCTATGTCAGCTCTTATAGGTGGTATGTTTACAATTATAGTTATATTATTTCAAAAACTTTAACTTTAAGGTCTTTATGGCTAGAAGAAAGAAAGCAACTACTGGTCTAATAAGCGAAATGAAAGCACAGATTGAACTAGCAAAAGATCCCAATATCCTTGTATTTACACCTCTTGGTGGTCTTGGTCCTGTAGATATTGTCACTTTAAATATGACCACAGGTGAGTATACTGGTTATGATGTTAAATCAAAAAATTATAGAAAAACAGACTATACAGCCAAAGATGGCTATAGAAGAAAAAGGATTGGTTCACTTATATCGAGAGGAAGAACTAAAGAACAAATAAAACTAAAGGTAAAAATCATATATGCAAAGTGATAATTCATTGGATATAATTAACGAATATAAAGAACAAGTTAGAATATTAAAAGGTCAGATAGCAGAGCTTGAAGATGCTGGTAAATCTAAAGATGCGGCTAACAAAAGATGTTTGCAAAAGCTAGAGTTCTGTAATAAAGATTTAGATGATGCTTTATCTAAAATTAAACAGTTAGAAGAAGATAAGAAAGATTGATATGTTACCATATAATTTATTATTTAAAATAGGGTCTAAAGCTGTAGGAGGTTTTATGACCAGACGAGCAGAAAAAAGTGAACGTAAGCATCAAATAGCTTTACAAGAGATGCAAACTGGTAACGAGAGAGCTAAAAGAAATGGCTCATTAATTTTAGATTTAGTATTGGGTGCGTTCATACTAGCACCACTTGGCATACTAGCTTATGCTACATTCTATGGCGACATGGCTATGTTACAAAAGGTAGAGTTTTATTTTGAACAACTAAAAAATATTCCAGAAGTATATCTATACTTAATTTTTATAGTAGTTGGTGGAAACTATGGAATATCTGTTACTAATTTATTAAGTAATAAAAAGTTTAAAAAATGACAATAGCTGCTTTTGATCCTAGTTTATTAAGCAACTATGACCAACCTAAATACCTTTTACATTTTCAATGGAAAAATTCTGACACTAAAGTTTATAGATATGCTTTAGTAGAAGAGATAGATATAAGTAAAATAGACCACAGATTAAAATTAAAACAAGATGAAGTAGGATTAAGCCAACAAGAAATATGGGAGAAAAAATATAAATGAAAAATATATCTACATCATATTCACAACAATACAGTAGAAAAACAAGTATGTTATCTCAACAAACTGGTAAGAAAAAGAAAAAGAAACCTAAATATAAAAAGAAAAAATAATGGCTCGTATTAAATTTGTACATTTTGTACCCAGAGATAAGCCACCTAAAAGACCTAGAAGGCATAAAAAAAACCTTAACAAATCCGAGAAAAGAAGCTACAAGAAATATAATAGACAAGGTAGATAATATCTTATATTAGAACATTCATAGGAGATAAATATGATTGATGAAATTAGAGACATGATCAAACATTATTTGGAAGATCATAAAAAAGCAGTTATTGTTGTTGGTGTGCTATTAGTTATAGCTCTAATAATATAATTATTAATAAGGAATAACCTATGGAGATAGACAGGATGAACTATTATTTTACAGGTGTTCTTATAATAATGATGACTTTGTTGGCTCTCTGTGGCGGTCCGGCAACATGATTGATAAATACATATACAAAGTTTTAAGTCTTTTTGATAAATACATTGAATGGACTAACAGTTTATTAGCTCCAAGATGTAAGTGTAAGAAAAAGAAAAAAAATGCCTAGACCTGTACGTAAATGGATAGTAAGATTAAGAATGTGGTATGCTGACATAAGAGGTCATCATGGTAAGAGATGGGATTATGAACCTTCAGATCACTACATGAAAGGAAGGAAATGAAAGTATCAGATCAAACATCAGTTGCAATGCCTATCAAAAATATGATTGGTATTGTTGTTGCTGTAGCTATGGGTGTTTTTGCATACACAGAAGTTACTGCTAGACTTACATCATTAGAGACATCAAGAGAATTATTTGAAAATGATTTGCTAAAAAAAAGTCAGCAAGTACCTACCGACCAAGAACAATATATGTTGTTAGAATCTGTATTTAAAGATGTAGAAAAATTAATTGAAAACCAAGAACAAAATATGACAAACAAAGTTAATATAGAATTTCTTAAAGAACAAGTACAAAAACTACAAGTTGATGTAGAAAAATTAATTAGAAATGGGAGTTCACATTGACCGAGTTAGTTATTGCTTTACTTATGATTGTTAATGGAGAGATAAATGAAGCTCGTATTCAAACTTCTATGTCAGAATGTTTGAAAGGAAAGAGGGTTGCAACTAGAGGATTAAAGAATAATAATGTTGAGTATCAATGTATAAAATCAATGGCAGAACTTGAAGATAACATTGATGGAAGTAAATCAATTAAAAAATTAATATTAGAATAATGGCAGATAAACAACCACCAAGAACTAAAAAATATTATAGGTCTACAAAGTCCGGTGCTGGTATGACAAGAGCTGGTATTAAAAAATATAGAAGAGACAATCCCGGATCAAAATTAAAATCAGCAGTAACAGGTAAAGTTAAACCGGGATCTAAAGATGCTAAACGTAGAAAAAGTTACTGTGCAAGGTCTGCCGGACAGATGAAAAAGTTTCCTAAAGCTGCAAGAAATCCTAACTCAAGATTAAGACAAGCAAGACGTAGGTGGAAATGCCGATAAAAAAGAAAACGTGGGTAAGAAAAAAAAATCAATCTTTAATNTGTGGCTACTGTGAGACTTGCAATAGACAGCTTATGAGTGATGAAGGTGGCTGGATTATTACAGCTAATAAACAGTATTTTTGCCATGATGGTAAATATGGTAGTTGTTTTGACAACTATTGTGTGCTAAAACTTAAACAACAAAAGGAGAATAATGCCGGGTTATCACAAAACTAAATCTGGAAAAATGGCTAAAAAAGGTTTGTACTACAACATAAACAAACGTAAGAAAGCTGGTACGAGTAGAACTAAAAAGAAATCTACTATTACAAAGAAGGCTTACAAGTCTATGTTGTCTGGATTTAAGAAGTAAGTTCTTCAAACTCCTGCCATATTGTTTGCTCATCACTCCAATAATATCTTCTATTCTGTTTCATTTGAATAGAATGTAAAACTGTAGTATGATCTTGTCCAAAAATTCTACCTATATCTGACAAACTCATTTTATATTTTTCATTCAATATATTTTGAATAATATTTCTAGCTCTAACAATGTCTCTAGTTCTAGCTTTGGTAAATAATTCTTTCTTACTAACCTCACATTTAATACAAACTTTATTAATTACAGAATCTATTTCTGATTTTCTAGGTTTTCTAAACTGATAACCAACAATCTTTTTTTCTGTACTAATAGGTACTATGTGTGTTTTTTTTATTTCTGAAATATGATTTGATATTTTTTGTTGTGCTAATTCAAAACCTTTTTTAAATCCCTCTTCATAAAGTTTAAATTGTTGTTCTGACAATAAATAAAAAGCTATCTTATGTTTATAGATAAAGTCATTGTTGTTTATTTTTTTAATATGTTTTTGAAATTCTTGTTTAAATAAAGTCATAGATCCCCTACGTTTTCCTTCAGTTTTTTTTAATAATTAACTAATGACTAAATAGATGTCATTAATCGTTCTTTTGTCTGCTCTATCTTCCAAAGCAATCTATAAGAATCTTTTTGATACTTATTAACCTTTTGCTTCGCTTCTAGGTACTTGTCGTGTTTCTTCGCTTGAAGATCCCTGTACCTCTGCAGACGAGTTTTTAGCTCTTCCATCTTTCTCCTTTTTTACTTTTGTAAAATCAATCCTCAAATTATCAATCTTACATTCTACAAGTTCTCCACTATTGGACACATTTGCAGCTTTCTCAACATCATCAAATAGTTCTGTCATTGTAAAATGACACTCCCCATTGATAATTCTTTTAACTTTTGTCATACTTTATCCTTTTTGGCAACCTCTTTTTTGTGTATCTCTTTAGTCATCTTGTTATATATACTTAAATCTGTATAATTATCGGCTTTAAAATTTCGTGTTGATCTATATAGCTTGAGTGCCATCATTAATTGACCTACTTGATGTGGNTTAATTCTTTTTTTTAAACTGTCTGCCAAGACAATCGTAAACATTTCGGCTAACATAATAAAGTTCTCTTGATAATTACCATAATCTTTTTGGCGATCATCAATGATCTTTTTCTCTATCTCTTG
>JGI25128J35275_1000681_pt1 | contig 10461 bp, 21 predicted proteins | sample ETNvirenome_2_60_FD_35275 | JGI IMG/M metagenome (IMG submission 35275)
CTTAGTTTTATGTCACGTAATTATAAACCAATGCCTCCAATATGGCGGCTTAATGAACTATTTGAACTGTCAGATGACTGTCCTAATGGTTTAATTTGGAGGGTAAATAAGGCAAAAAGCAAACCAGGAGATCCAGTTGGTAAATTAAATAAAGCTACGGGATATTATATGGTCTCCGTTGACAATGAAATGTATATGGTTCATCGTATTGTTTATTATTTAAGAACCTATAGGTGCCCAGACACCCACAGTGTTCAGCATATAGGAGATACAAAAGATAATCGAACACCTTTAATTGAGACTTATAAGATACCTCCTACCAAAAAACTGTTAGCTTCTGGGTTTAAAATTTAATGGCTAATATAATAAATAATCTCGAAAGCATTAATTTTAAATATATAAAAAATGCTGATAGTGCATCTGATGAAGAACTAAATGAACAAGGATATTATCGTGGTTATCCTTGCCCCCATGGACACGAAATTAGGGAAAAAAATAATCATTGGTGCTATCACTGTGCGATAAAAATAAAAAGCAATATATGTGGCTTCGATTTAAATTATTTACATAACGATTATAAAAATAAATATTATAAATTATGGCAGAAAATAGATGTACAAGGGATTCATAACTGCTGGGAAATGGATTTAAAAGGTTTAAACACTCCAAAAAGAGTATGTTTCCCCTCTTACAGAACCTTTTATAGTAAACAAAAGTCAGAAAATGTTAATGCCCATAAAGCTATTTATCAATGTGCCTGGGGAGATGTTGGATCATTGAGTGTAACTAGAGTATGTGGCAACCCTTTCTGTGGTAATCCCTTACATATGGTTTCTAGCTGGAACAAAGGACACCCTCCCAACGATATTCAGCCTTTTCATATTGAATTCGATGCTGAGAAGCTAATGAGAATACATGCAGCTCGAACTATGAATAGAGAACAAGAAGTAATACAAGAAAAATATAAGGCAACCATAACTCATCCATCTTTAGTAAAGGCTGCTCCAGATTATGATGAAGGGTAGGTATATGAACAAATAGTGGCACGTAATCAATTAGGGCAAAGACAAAGAACGGTTAAAGATCCTTTACCAATAGGTTCTTTTGAACAAACATCTATACGATATTTGAGAGGTAAGCTAGGTCCTACACATAGAGTAAATGCTGGAGGATACGGAGGAGGTACATTTAATCATTGGTTTAAAGTAAAATTAGAAACATCTGGATGGATAATAATTGCTAATGGGTCAGTAAAACCTAAATTTATAAAAGTATCTGCTTACGATTTAAATAAAAATCCTATAGAAGGAAGATCAATATTTCAGGCAGACAGTATTGATCAATTCAGTACAATTGATGAATCTAGACAATACCCTTATTTAGGTACTGTACAAGGAGCACAATCGGATACATATAATACCTTTGATGCAAGGAGATTAGATAAAGGAGATGATAGATATTTCGCTCTACCTGTAGGGGAATATTTAATCTGTATTTCTAGTGTCAGAAATGAACCAGTGGATTATGCTGTGGGTATAGTAATAGAAATTTCAGATCCCTTCCCTGTAATACTTACAGAAGACTTTTCTAGAATTATCTATGAAGATACAATCGATCAAAATAGTATTACCTGTGACACAACAGCTAATTTCACTGGAGATGATACACATGATCACTCCTTAACAGAATGGAAGACAGCATGGGCTAGGGAAAGACAACCTACAGAACCCTTCCCAGCATTTTTAGCAGAATACACTACTACAGAATAAAAAATGAACGCTCGAAAACTCTATAACTTGCTTTTAGATAATAAAGCTAAAGCTTCTTCTAAATGTAAAGCAAAAAGTAACTTAACAACAAAGTTTAAAGATACCTGCGAAGAGTTCCCTTATCTAACACAATGTAAAGTTTATGACCTCTAAACTAAAAAGGAAGACGAAAATTGTAACGACTAAGTTACAAACTGGTGATATCTTCAAATTAGTAGGCATTCCACATAAATTTAATAACGGATACATATGGATAACAGGTATGGCTGTTTCTAAAAGTACTAGAGCTCTAAATGACTGGATGAAACGTAGAAACAAGAGAAAGAATGTTATTAGACTGAATACCTTACCTCCGAAGAAAAGGAATTACAAAACCTTTTGGATAGCGGTCAATGTGATTAAAGAATGGATAAATGAAATACCTGAGGGGGACTCTCTAACTCTTAGGTGTGAAGGCGTAAATTCAGAACAGTTATTTAGAATATATACAAAGTGGTTTGAAAAACATGAGAATATCCCATGGGTAGTATCCGAAAAGCACAGATCCTTTTTCTTTTATAAGAAAAGGAATTAGAATAAAGGTATCAATCACATAAAGCAATGATTTTTTTAATCAAACCAATATTAATAAAGTTCGTCACTTCAGAACCAGTGAAGAAATTAATAATAGAATTACTGGAAAAATTAGTTCAGTCCACCGAGACAGAACTTGATAATGCAGCTCTGAACATAGTCAAGAAAGGACTAGGTTATACGGTTACAAAGAAGTAATAGCTTAGACTTAGGGAAGAATTATGTCAGTAAATGGAAGCAGACAAAAAGAAAGAAGACCCAAAAAAGAAGGGAGTTTTCGGAAAACTTAGGGACAATTTAGATGACAAGGAAGAGCAATTAGCTTTTATCTCAGTCATAGTAAGGCTTGTGGTAGTCGGGTGGTCTGGATTCATCGTCAGCCTAAACTACATATCTATACCTGGTTATGCGAATGAGCCCAAGGATATCACGTTCCCNGCATCGATTCTGACGGGAGTCCTTAGTTCTTTCGGCGTAGAGGCGGCACGTAAAAGAGGAGATGGTACTATGAAAATGGATAAAAATCAGACTTCAGGTTTTAATAAGGCGGATTTTGAAAAGCTGATAGAAAAAGCAGCTCAGACTGCTCCTACTCAGATCTTGCGTATCGAACAAGCTCCTATTAAGATTGTTACAGAGGTCTCTGACAAAGATAATGTATCAAAGACATGAACGTAAATGGGGAACTATCATATTAGTCTCCCTATTAGGTTTATCAAACGTGGGTTTAGCAACAAATTTAATAACGAAAAGTAAGTTCCCAACAATGAACATACCCGTGGGTCCTTACACTTCTTATCGTGTAGTTGCAAGCAAAAATGGATATACTATTTCTTATAAAGCGAACGATCCAAAGAAATTTAAAACTCACAAAAGAAGTTCTACTCCCAAAGGGGTATTTGGTGGTAAGACAGAGGAAATAGATTTATATGAAGAGCATACTTTTCTTGATACACCTTCTTCCAAAAATGGAGAAGAAATAACCGATGAGATGATTGCTTGTATAAAAACTCAGGGAGCCGGAGAATCCACAGGGAGGTTAATTGGTACATCTATTGGGACTCAAGCTGCACCGGCTGTATCCCAAATACCTATAGTAGGCTGGCTTGCTGCTGGCTGGATAGCGATGTTCGGAGGAAATAAAGGAGCCGAAGTCGGTGGAGAGATAGCTACGTCCTTTAATGATTGTTGATTATGTTCGTTAAAGAACTCACTCTAGTAACAGGAGGCTTTGACCCTATACACAGTGGTCATATTGAGTATTTCAAAGAAGCAAGTAAATTATCTCAGTGTTTAGTTATAGGATTGAACAGCGATACATGGCTTATAGATAAGAAAAAACAAGCTTTTCAAGATTGGGATGAAAGGTGCAATATCATTAAACATTTAAATATGGTATCAATGGTTATTGGCTGGGATGATTCTGATAAAACAGCATGCGGGGCTATAGAGAAGTGTTTAACAATTGCAGATAGGGTTATATTTGCAAACGGAGGAGACAGAATAAACGGTAACACTCCAGAACTAGATGCTTACGCAAACAATAACAGAGTTACTTTTAGATGGGGAGTAGGTGGAGATTATAAAATAAACAGTAGTTCTTGGCTTTTAAATAACTATTACAAAGATCGAGCGATGATAGACTTTAAGTAATACTTGTTTATAAAATAAAATGTTGAAGTACTTATCATTATTAATATTACTTCTTTTCCCTACATCAATTAGAGCTAATATTTATCATTCAATATCCAGCTCAGTACAGCTAGATGTACATGCGGCTGGGACGAACGCGGACCGTATCGGAAATTCATATAGTATTTCTGGAACAGGGGTCAATACTACAGATGGCACAACAGCGGGCTCAGTGGGAGGACTAGGAGCAGCCACTAACGGCGTGAATGCTTATACAGCAATTACAGGTTCTCAGCTTACTGCCGGAGATGCCTTCAGTTTCAGTTCTAGCTATACCGCTGGTGATACTGTAGCTACAAGTTTAACAGTTGGTGAAGTCTCACCTTTCGGCGATCTTACAAGTACAACAGCCGGGGTAGCAGGGTCACTTGCAGGTACAATCGATACGAAAAGCGATCTAACAATAGTTGCGGGGGGAGCTGGTACTAGCGTAACTGGCCAATTTGTAGTGGGACTTACTCTAGACTAGTGAAACGGCTCTTATTGCTGTTCTTATTAGTACCTTTTCCGCTGAAATCTCAGCCTATCACTGGTGCCTTCTCTACTGGTACCATGAATTCCACTACTACTACAGTTACAAAAATTGTCGAGCAGGTGGTGTCAAAGGATTATAATTCAGGCTATAGTTACAGTATAGCCGGTACGGGAATCGAAATGACCGAGTCCGGAGGTATAGTTCCAAACTCAAAAGAAACTACAGGAACAGCAGATGGAGTTAGTTACAGATGGACGGGATTAGATTTCTCTACCAAGGCTTCATGGAGGCAGTCGGAAAACGGTGCCGCCTTTCAGTTAACAGAAAGCTATACTCCCCCAGGTCTTTCCAACGTGACCACCATAAACAGAGAAATGACCGTGGAAAGTGTGACTGTCACACAGTCAATTTTTCAAAAATAGCCTTATTACTATTACTATCTCCTACACCAGTACTAGCTAATGCTGTCAGTCAATCAAATTCCGGAAGTATCACGAATCAAAATTATAATGTCAATAACGGGAATTTCCATACCAACCAGTATGGCGGTAATATAGTCTGTCAGGGACCGATGATGAACATTACTCCCTACACCTCATTCAATGCCAACTACGCTAAACCATTTGAACATTTTTATGAAACACCCTTCTATGATCCGACGGATAATGTAGGTGCTTTTGATGCGGATGGTAATGCTATAGGAGATGGGACACCTGACAATCCCGGTAAAATTCTCTTCTATCAAAAGAATTATTCTGGTACCAATAAAGATTCTTATGGAATTGGAACAGGTATAACTTTGAACATATCCATACCATTGGACAGATCATTTCAGAAAAGATGCAAATCAGCTGTCGATACACAAATAGGTATTCAAAATCAAAAACTTAAGAATTTAGAATTAGAGTGGCATGTCGCAAGGGTAAAGCACTGTGGTGAATTGAAACAGAAGGGCATCCAAGTAAAATCTTCCTCAGTATTCTTCCAAGTCTGTAGTGACGTTTATTTAACTCCTAAACCTAATCAGATTGAGAAGCATTATCATTCTCTTTCTTCTTCCGAGCAGCAGTAATTTTCTTTACGATATTTTTAGTAAGTCCTTTTATCAAATTAATTATAGCAGGGGATCCCGCCGCTATGCTTGCTATCACTACTGTGTTGAGGATTAAAGTGGTTTCCGGGAACCATTGTTCACGATAAACTACAGATTCCCAAACAATTTTACATTCACTCTTGTCCTCGTTATATTCAAACGCTCGAACCCGTTCCATCCTCTTCTCATTAGCCCACGAGCCTACTCTTAATTTTGAATTAGGATCAGGACAAGGAGGGAAGAATGTTTTCTCTTCTTTCTCCGGTGGTAAGGTTGTTCTTATATTTTCTTTTAATATTAATTGTTCTTCTTCTTTTTTATTCTCTTCCGGAATTGCATAAATTACACGAGCAGGGTCATATTCAATATCATCTATCTCTGCTACCTCTCCCCATGGGCAGCTCCAGAAACTTCCGTTAGGATCTACATTTACAAGATTAGAATTTTCATTGGCATCCCGATGCGTTTTATAACATCCTGGTAACAATAAAGAAGGTGTATCAAAAGAAGGATTATTAACAAAACCATTAAATACGCTAACAGGAGGTATTATCTCTACAGGAATATTAGGTACGGATATATCCGGAATAGATATATCTGGAATACTCATTAGAAAGGAATAGAAACTCCTGTCTTACTAGGAAGTTTATCTTCTATGGCATTTGGAAGAACTTGCTGAATATCTCCCATCAACTTACTTTTTATAAGTCTTTCCAGATTACCACTGGTTGCATATTTGTAGGCATAGAAACCTCCGCCAAGAATTCCTAATAAACCAAGGGTGTTAAGAAAAACTAGTGCTGTAATTATTTTCTTGATCATTATGTATTAATAACTTTTGTCCTAATTATAGGTTTTACACATCCTAATGCAAGTCCAAGTCAGTCTTGTCTTCCTTTACTCTAAACACTAATAATTCATCTCCCTCTTTTATATCTCTAATTTCTGGATGTATAGTACGTTTGGGTTTATCTAGATCTTTGAAAACTAAGTCCATAGATTTATACATGAAGGCAAAAGCAGTCCCAGCTAGAAAAGAAAAACAAAAGAAATAAGTCAGTTCTACAAAGTTCATTAAGTTATAGTGGTATCTTGATTATTTAACATATATGATACCGTGATGTCTATAACAGCGTTAGTACTACCATAAGCTTTTATTACATCGTCAGGTTCAATTATCAGTTTATTACCACTCATAAATTCTAGAGAAGATTGTGCTGGTACTACGCCAGAAGTTACTAAAGATGTGGCTGTACCACCGACTCCTCCCTTAAATAATGTAACAGTTACGTTCTGTGTACTAGCATGAGTATTAGAAGCTAAGATACTTAAAACAACTCCATAAGTAGACGCAGGTATACCACTAGAGTTTGTAGAGCCTGTAATTATCGCCTGTTGTGAGCCAACGGTGGAACTATTTGTAATATCTGCTCTACAGACTGAAATAAAACGAGCCATCTATTTATAAAACCTAATCAATATTTATTCTATTTTATGAGGAGTTAACCTAGAGCAATTGCAAAGACCATTGCACTGTTATCAGTGAAGGTCTGAGTAGCAACTGTATCTCCGCTCATCTTGATAGTTCCACCTGTAATTGTGGTGCCCGTAATGTTTGTAGCAGTTGCGTTAGTAAATAGAGCATGAGTACCAGTGACAGTGGTTCCTGTTATGTTTGTAGCAGTTGCGTTAGTAAATAATGCACTGGTTCCTGTGACTGTAGCACCAGTGATATTAGTAGCGGTTACGTTTGTAAATAATGCAGAAGTACCTGTAACAGTAGTACCTGTGATATTAGTCGCTGTGATATTGGTTATAGTTCCTGTAGTAGCAGTAATGGTTACGCCATGTATTCCCTTATATCTTAAAGAAGGATCTCCTAAATCTACGGAGGCACCATCTGTAGATGGATCTAAGTCACTGTTTAATCTAGCTACAAAGCTGACTATGTTGGTTTGAAGATCTCCAAAAGTATTATTTCCTTTTAAAACACTATTTCCTGTAACTGTTAAATCACCTCCAACAGCTAGGTCATCAGTTATGTTTAAGTCGTCAGTAACATTAAGATCTTCTGCGTTAACCGTAGTAAAGTTGGCAGTCGTTCCAGTTACTGTGGTTCCTGTAATGTTTGTAGCAGTTGCGTTTGTAAATAAAGCGTTAGTACCAGTAATTGTAGTTCCGGTTATGTTTGTAGCTGTCGCATTTGTGAATAATGCGGAATTACCAGTAATATTAGTACCACTGACTGTTCCAGTGACAGTGATATTCTGCTTTACTATTATTCCACTAATATTGGCTTGATTATCTACTGTCAAACCAGAAGTAGTTGTCAGTCCAGAAACCGTGAGATTATCTTCAACTACTACAGTTCCACTAACAGTGCCACCTGTTCGAGGTAAGTAATGAACATTTAAATATGCTTTTGCACCTGATATTGTTAACTTTTTATTTTTTAATCCAGGATCAGGCTCAGATACATTAACAACCGTCAATAGATCATCTTCTGCTAATAAGAGACCTGCTTGTTCCTGTAATTCACTAATTCTACGATTTGCCACAACCTAATTCTTAGTTAACACTTTATTAACTAATTATAGATCTAGTATTCTGACGATTACTGTACTTTGATTTCTACTCTAGGTAGGAAATCTGTTACTACCTTCCATCCAAATTGCACCCCAGTTACTAATAAACAAGAAACCACTAATAGTAAAACAATCTCTGCAATCGTTAGGTTTCTTTTAACATAAACTACCTTCTGATTAGGAGGATTAAATGTTAATTGTTCTCTATTTATTGGTGGCATTTGTGCTAAAGTTTGTTGTATAGCCAGCTCTTTGGCACGAGCTTTCATTCCAGCTAATTGTTCAGGAGTTATCTGTGGAATTCCTGGTTGTTGACTTGGTGGTACCTGCTCTTCCATTGATGCAAATTGTTTACTTTTACATTAGCATTTAATTAAGAGTAATGAAACTATGAATACAGGATTACGCAAAGGTTTAGAAGATATAGCGTGGGAATTAAAAGGAATAAAAAACATTTTATCCTCCATGTGGCACAGTCGTTATGAGGACGGAATTACGGATTCCTTAAATCCTCAAGCTTTTGCTGATGAATACATTAGTACCGAAGAATGCTCTCGTAGACTAGGAGTTTCAGATCAGACTCTTCGTAATTGGATGGCTTTAGGCAGAAAACATCCAGATAAAGGATGGGTAGAAGGAATACATTACGTTAATGCGTCCCCAGATCCGGGCAGAAAGGCTTTAATTAGGATACCTTGGAATAAATTAGTACAATCATTCGTAAAGAATAAGAAGTTTACATCTCAGGATTACAGGAAAAAAGCTTCACCTATGTATGTAACAACTAGCACTGGAAAGTTAACATGATTGCTCATAGATTTATTAATATCGATATATCAAAAGTTACTATACAAAACTATAAAGAAACATTATCAGAATCACTAAGCTTACAGGTAGAACTATTTATTCCTCCGGAGGGTTCTTTTGATGATGGTTGTTTAAAAAGATATTTGGAAAATGTAAAAAATTACGAGCAAGAAGATGCTAACTCTAATATGACATTAGCGAACAGATTACGTATTGCTTTTAAAGACATGAATGCAGATACTATATGTGGTAAATTTCCAAAAGCTGAACTTCCTTTAAAAAGACGATTACGTTGTGTAGCTGAATATTTAATTAGGTCAGGAGAGTTTAATAAAGTAAGAGATAAGGATGGCAAACTAGTAAAAAAGCGTGGTATTTTAGGAAAAATGGTTGTGCTTTATCAACCAATGCCTAAATTACTTGAATCTTTATCTAAACAAGGACTATTAAAGAAATGAACAGAAGAGAACGTTTAATTGCCTCTGTAATTGGGGAAGACATGGACCCACAAAAAGCTGCCTTTTTAGATACAACTATTAAATTTATACTGGCTGATCAAGGGCAACAATATTTAAAATTCTGGGATCTTAAAGGTCCTGGGGTTATGCGTTTAAATGCCACACAAGAAACAGACTCTTGGTGTACATTACAGGATTTACAAGATGATATACGTCTATGTGAATCCGTAAATAATGAGGACTTGAGTGAAAGTTTGAAAAGGATCCTGAATAGAGCAGAGAAAATTGATCCTAAGAAGATGGCGGGTTATATGATTTTAGACAAAGCTGGGATTAGATATATAGAAATAGATTATGAAAATATGGAAAACGTAGATGCTTCTCCCTGTTCTCTTAACTAATGGCAATACATGATGTAAAGAAACATAATGAAGATTTAGAATTAATCACCAATTATGACTTGGTTTCTGCCGCACATGCATTATTAGAGGGTATAGATCTAGATGTAGCTAGTTCCCGTATAGCGAACGATTATGTAGAAGCTAATAATTTCTTTACTCCCAGTGATGATGGCTTGAATTGTCAGCAATGGTTTGGAAGTATCTATTTATTTCCTCCTAGTGGAGCCTATTTCTGGGACAAAAAGAATGAGAAATGGAAAATGACTCGTGCCTCTTCACCTTCGTTAACATCTTCTCATGCTGTATGGTTTCGTAAATTATATAAAGCATGGTTAGCTAAAGAAATAAAACAAGGATTATATTTTACTAACTGTCCCGACATGATTAGATACGAACAAAAGATATTTGACTTCCCTATTTGTATATTAAAAACTGCACCTTCGTTAATAAAAAATACAAGTAAAGGTATTGGTGTACATAAAACTTGCACGTCTTTATTGGTATATTTACCTCCGATACAAAACTCTACAAAAATGATAGAAAAGTTTATAGATATTTATGATGAAAAAGGTAGACTCCTTTGTTAGATTAGATATACTCGAAGAACA
>JGI25128J35275_1000688_pt1 | contig 10419 bp, 7 predicted proteins | sample ETNvirenome_2_60_FD_35275 | JGI IMG/M metagenome (IMG submission 35275)
TAAGATAATGAAAGATAATAAAGAAGTTGTTCAAGGGTTTGCAGTTGCTTTTGGAGTCTTGGGTGCGGGTATAGCACTTGCGTCTTTACCAATTTGGTCAACGGCTGGCGCAATCTTGGCAGTTACCGCAGCCGTTTCTGGGCTTGCGTTTGCTATATACCAAAAGAGAAATTCCCCTACATTTGCTGAATCTTTTGGAGACATTGCCTCTAAAGCAGGAACTATGAGTGACGCACTAAATTCTTTAAGAAATCCATTTGGTGATTTAATTGGAGATGTCGGGCAGATCAATAGTGAAATGATGAGCGCCGATGGCTTTACAGCAAACCTGAAAACATCAACCAAAACTATGCATGAACTAGATAACGCTACTATGAGAACAGCACAAACAACTCAGGCGGCTGCGCCTGTATTATCTACTTCTAATGCGGTTAGCAACGCCATGACAAGTCACAACTCAACCACTAATAATGTGACAAACGGCGGCGGGGGTTCCACATCAAGAGTTGAAATTGGACTTGCCCAGGGTTTCTCTGATATGTTTTCAGCCAAAGTTGTTGATGCTGTGTCCAAAGTTGGAATGAGAGGATTAATATAAAATGACCACTAAACAAGATGAATCTTCTGATTCACTGATATCAGAATTTAATTTAAGAAAATATAAAAGAGAAGATTACTCTCTAGTTGATGGAACTGAGTACCTTTCAAATGTAAAAGAGCAGGTAATTTCTTTTTATCTTGAACCAACAAAAGAAAAAGTCTACTTCAAAGCTTTTATAACAACGTTTACTGATACCTTTACACCAAGCTATAACACAACACAAGTTTTTGGCAGAACTGATCCGATTCATATATATCAAAATACCACCCGCACCATTAGCTTGGCTTTCGACGTTCCAGCATCATCTGAAAGTGAAGCATTTGAAAACCTTGGAAGGGTGCAAAAACTAATTCAGATGTTATACCCTGGATACACCCGACTTGATGATGCCCTCACCTTGTCAGAGGCGCCCCTTGTGAGGTTAAAAGTGATGAATCTTCTCGGTAGCAACAAGGCTTCTGAAGGAGATTCCACAAATGATGAAAGTTCAACCACAGATAAGAAAACTTTTGATACATATTATNCAAAATACAAATCAACCCANCAACCAGACGCAGGAACCCTGGGCGTGATAACCAGTTGCACCATGCAGCACAATCTTGAAAACCCACAGCACGGCGTTTTTGAAAAAGGACCCAACACAGTTCTTCCAAAGACAATATCTGTCAGCCTGTCCTTCACCCCCTTTCATGAAGAGACTATTGGTAGAATGACGAATGGCCGCTATGAGATCGCTGCAACTGAGGGGCTCGATCAAGCCGCGAAGCAATTTAGAAACGACTTGAAAACTTTTCCTTATGGCGTTGATCTCGGACCAGAAGGTGACGAGAATATTAAACCCGCTGGAGTGGGACAAACCAAGGCAGAACAATTAAAAAGAACGGCAGAAGAGGCTAGACGAGCAGCCTCAAATGCACAGCAACACGAAGATAAAAAAACAGCTAGATATTTAAGAACAGCTAGTCAGTTTTTGAATGCAGAAACAGACTCTGGACAAGAAAGGCGCGCCGAACGACGAATGGGCCGGGCTGCGGGGCGACTGGGCGAAGACAACATCGACGCAGCCAACGAAGCTGTGATTGATCTGTATGCCGCAGAACAAGCAGCCACCGCCGCCGAAAAAGAATATCAAGATTTTATAAAGTGAGACCAAAATGGGATTAAGAGACAATAACAAAAAAATAGTCCAAAATAACTCAAATCATTACAAAGAGTTGCTAGATCGACGTGGCGTAAAAAAGTTATCACACTACGGCACCCCAAGCATGAGACACCCAACTGTTTCCGAGCGTGCCGGTATAGCCACCACTGGTCACATTTGGGTGTATGGAGATAGATTTTATAATCTCGCACACAAATACTATGGTGATGTCAATTTTTGGTGGGTCATAGCTTGGTGGAATGGATACCCCACTGAAGTAAGCGTGCAAACAGGTGATTTCTTGGACATCCCCCTTGATTTAAAACAAGCACTTAACGTGCTGGGGATCTAAAAATGGCAGAAAACAAACCGTGGTGTTTCAATTTAGATTCACCATTCTCAGAACTAAAAAATGTTCAAGATGCTTATAAAGCCAAAATAGAAGAGCGGCACGCTAAAGTTTCAGAGCAAGAATGGGAAGATATTGTTTCTGACTTAGATTTGGGTTCTTATGAATTTTTAGCAGAATTTGAAAATAAACCGAAATTTGCAACACAAGGCTCGTGGTGGACTTTAAGCGAAAATGTTAATATAAGTGTCGCCCGAGGTGTTGATGTAGGCACTGGTCCAACGGTTGCGATAAGCCCGTGGCAAGCTGAGAGAGAGTTTCTTCTTGAAATCGGCGGCGATGTGGTTGGAGTTCAAGCCATAAATAAAGCTTTACTTGAATTGGTGACTTATTTTCCACAAAAATGGGGACAAGAGATAGCAGAAGAAAATATACTGCTAACTGATGTTAATAAAGAATCAAGAGATGCAATCATAGAATCTTTGGACGAACTAAGAACAAAGATGAAAGATGGCAGCTTTAGCCATGAATCGCTATATGACTCTAGAGATTCTATAAAAGCTTCTGCCAATGATTTATATGATGCAGGCGCTGCTCCCGAACAGTTTTGGAAACTTTTTGGCAACTTAGAAATTGCAATAACAGAAATTCAAGCTGGATTAGAAAGACTATCCAAATGCAAAGATGAATCTCATTTTGAACAAGCTTATACAAACGCTATAATTGCTCTTTCTTTGGCAAAGCTTGCAACTGAAGCGCAAATAAATACAATAAAAAGTGATGCTAATAGAGTCATCGCATACTCAAGCCCGCTTGGACTGGCGAACCAAATAATCAACGGAGATCTTTTTGAATTAGAAGACTTAGACAAACTAAAGAAAAAGATCCAAGATAAAATAAAACAAGAAGTTAAAGAAGCATTTGCCGACAATCTAATTTTTTCAGAACAATGTTTTATGCTAACTAACATATTACAGTTAATAGAAAAGAGAAAAGGCGAATCCTTACCATTTCCATTGCCCTATTCTACACACAAAGATGATAAAGAAGCTTGTGGTTCAAGTGCTACCGCTTTTTCATCTAACCTAAATCAACCCCTTTTACTACAAGCCGAACCTTTTTCGTTTGTCAACAAATTAGCGGTAGAGCCTACTCAAGAAGCTTTATTCGACATAATGCCCCATGAACTATCGTCTTTGACACCAAACATAGAGTTGTTTAAAGTAACTACAGAAGAATTTGACGGACAATTAATGGAAGTTGAAGTCCCGATCAGATTTGATATAAATACAAAATCTTCAAAAATAAAAGATGTATACAAATCTCAAAGAGGGACAGGAGTTGGATTAAAAAGCTTTAAATTTTCATATGACGGAACAGATCCTTTTTCTGCCAAAAAAGCAATAACAGCAGATTTGAGTATTTTTGCTTCATCGTTTTCAGATTTATTAGAAATGAGGGGTAGCGAGATATCGAAAGCCAGTTATCGATATACAGATTTGGCTTTAAAAACTGGAACAAACGACAAGAGCCTAACAGAAACAGAAAGAGAAAACACAGATAAGCTAAACTTCAGATTAAAAGTTGTCGTTCAATGGGCTTCATCTATTGAAAACATTCGAAGTATAAAAAGACAAGAAATCAAAAAAGCTTTATATGATTCGGCAATTACTCTATATCTGACTCCTGTTATTCACACCTTTGACTTTGATGATACCGGAGCCGTTACCTTCAATATTTCTTACCAAGCTTATATTGAAGATTTTTTTACCAATGATAACTTTGATGTTTTTTCAAAACTAATCGCAGTTAGAGAAACGAGAAAATATGTTCTAGAATATTTCAAAGAACAAGCCTGTGATGTATTAGGAAGTGAAGATTTTAAAAGTTTCCAAAAAGCAGACTCTTCTTTCATCATAAACAATAATAACAAAGTTTTAAATTCAATAATCGACGGATTACACAATAGAGATAATATTCATTACCTGAATATGACTTATCAACAAATTGAAAAATGGATGAAAAATCCGATGGATTATGTGGGTGAAAAAGTGCCCATAAGTAAAAGTGCTTCCACTGGAAATACTTCTGACATTGTAAACGAGGCTATAAAAGCATCTGCCGACACTCAAGATGAAGAAGGCAACATAGATTTTGGTGATCTAAGAGCATCTCTCGTTGCAAATTCTCAAGAAAATCAAAATATAGCATTTTTTTACTTATCTGATTTAATTTCTGTTGTTATGAATTCAATAGAAGAGCAGCTAATAGTTTTTGACGATACAGCACTAATTTATGATCAATATGTAAATCTTGTAACACAAAACATAAAAGAGAAAAAAGCAGACATTAAATCTTATTTAACAGAAAAGTTCTCTAAAGAGATCAAAAAGAAAAAATTTGCCAATATAGAACAGTTTAGAAAAATAAGAATAGTTCTTGGACCGTTAGAAATGTCAAATACTGCTGATCCTAAAAGAAATAACATTCTTTCAACTATTGGAGATTTGCCAATTTCTTTAAATTACTTTGTTGACTTTTTGTCAGATAAGGTCATAGCAAGAAACTTGACACATTATCCCATATCTAAGTTTATAAAAGATTTAATAAACGATTTGGTTAAAAACTTTATCAATTCTGAAGATTGCGCTGGCGCTAATACCTCACAAAGATTGTCCATAAATAGTACAACAATGGTTGGATATAATAATGAGCACGGTATAGACACAATAACACAAATTGCAAAAGAAAACCTTAACTCTACGATATTCAAAAAGGGCGTATTGTTTGTAGATCAAATTGAAAAAACACTCCCAGAGAAATTTCCCCTCATTAAGATATCAGGAGACCGGGGCAACCCAAACACATCAAAAGATATCAGCATGATGACAAATTTTTATGTGTTCTCGGTCGGAAGATCATATCCATCCGACAAGTATGTTGGCAATAGGGCGACAGATTCATCAAACGGTGTTTTTCATTATTTGCTTGGTCAAGATAGAGGTATAGTAAAGAATATTAAATTGCAGAAAACCAATACACCGGGTCTCAAAGAAGTCAGATTTGAACAGGAGGGTTATGCTGGGCTAGAGCAGTTGAGAGAAGTATATAATGCCAGCATTGATTGTTATTTAAATCCACAAACATTTCCTGGCACTTACATCTACATCCCACCCGAAGGTTTTTCTCCTGAATTTACAAAAGTTGATCCAACATTAGATTTAACTAAATTTGGAATTGGTGGCTATTTTATGATAACCAAAACAACCCATCAAATTGGTCCTGGGACCGGAGATACCTCTATAGAAGCAACCTGGGTCGCCAGTAAGGATGGCAAATATGGCAAAAAAGATTTAGGACCACAAAAAGACAAACGTGGCGAGGGTGAGGGAAGTGAAAGAGTCAGCAAGTGTCTAATCAGTAGCAGGTCATCTTAGGAGTATTATAAATGGCAACTTTTTATAAAGAAAGCAACAATGAAACAGCACAAGATTTATATGATAAATCGACATTGTATTTAGCTGAAATGTTAAGCTATGCTCAAAAATATTCTTGTGTTGTAGATTTTTCTTTTGCTGAAAAAGCATTTTATGGAAAAGTAAACAGAAATTTTGTTTCTATTGAACCAAACGCAATCGCACAATTTAAAAAGTTACCGAATTCTCAAGGCATTGCTGGTAGTGCAGAGGTGATGTCTTTTGTAGCAGATGCATTTGCAGGTCTTTCACGACACTTTCAGCGATCAATTCAAATAGGAGCGATTAGAAAAGATGATCCTTATTTATCAAACTTGGTTGCTTTTGATGGTTATCAAAAGCCATCAGTAGCATACAGTAATTATTTTAACACCTTAACCCAGGCATTGTCAAGCGTTAAGAATCAAAAACAAATCAATATTAAAGATTTTGATGAATTTTTAGATTTTTTCATAGATTTTTCAAAAGAGGTGGGTTCAAGATTTCCTGTAACAAAGAGTGGTTACATACGAAGTAGATTTAATTCTTTGATGAACAGTGGATTGGCAATTGAAGTGAGCGACATAGTTTATGAGAACGATAATGAAAAAATAGAAAGCTTTGTGAACAGTCACAATTTTGAATATTATTTAAATGCCTGCAACAGTTATGGTTTTATGGTTGATGTTAGAGCACCATGGAGAATTGTTGCTGATATAGATTCAATAGCAATGAGAGATTTTTCAAGCAGATATGGTTATAGAAATCCAGACTCTGTATTGTTAACAGCTTTCAAGAAATCACATGATTCCGGTTTTAGAGAATTTTCACAGCAACTCTTGAGTATTTACAACACAATTGTTGATGTTTATACAGAATTTGAAAATTGTGGAGATAAAGTAAAAGCAATCATTGTAGAACCAAGGCAATACACAATAGAGCAAATCAATAATTTATATGATGAAGATTATTTTATTAAATTATATTGTATGTTAAGACTTACAGAAGAAGAAGACAAACATTCAAAAGCAAAGCAGGATCAGATCATAACCGATACGCTCAATCTGTCAAGGGCAAAAGATCTGCGAACTGCTCTTGGTCGTTTCGAAAGATTTGTGTCTCAACCATTTGACTACAGAGGCTCATTGAGTTATCTTATAAGAGAACAAGAGAAACGAGAGGATACATGATCTTCCAAACCTTGGACGACAAGTCCGAATGCGTCGGAGTCTACTCCGATGGCAAGCTACATTTCGATAGTATCCCAACGGGACTCTCAAAGACGTGGAAATATACTGGTTCTATTCAGGATCCTGATATCGAATACGCTTGGCTTCGGTGTGGTGGGCAAAAACTACAAGATGTTTGCCCCGAGAGCCTCAAAGAAGACTTCACAGAGCTACAAAAGACTTTCAGGGCTTATCTGAAATCGTTTCAGATTGCTAAGATTGACTTACACCAGAATTGCTTCTTTGATCTCGTGCCAAGCGACTTCTTGCTAGAGTTTTGTGAGATGCGAAATAAGATCACAGAGCATGTGTTCGCCAATCATGGTAAGCCAGAGAATTATGATCACCTTAATCGGACTTATAAGCTGATTCATAAGCTCGGCTATCAGAAACTTAATATCAATGTCGAAGGGTGTCGAAACCTTATGACTTCTACAACGGACCGACAAGACATCCAGAAGCTTATAAAAAAGAAGTCACATTATGTTGACTATAATCTTTTTGGAACCGTTACGGGGCGCCTGACGACCAATAAAGACAGCTTTCCTGTTCTCACAATGAAGTCAAGATTGCGCTCGGTAGTCAAACCCACAAACGATTGGCTTTTGTCGCTTGACTACAATGGCGCGGAAGTCAGAACATTCTTAGCTCTCTCAGGCGTTGAACAACCCGAAGAAGATATTCATCAATGGAACATGGAACACCTGTATGGCGATCATCCCATAGATCGAGAGGAAGCCAAGGTTAGATTCTTTGCTTCATTCTATAACAATGAGGACAATTCTCTGAATGGCACTGTTTACAGCAGGAATCGTGTCCTCGGAGATTACTTTTATGGTGATCGTGTTGAGACGCCATTCAAAAGAAGGATTAAGGTCGATCAGCGTCGGGCTTTCAACTATATTATCCAAAGCACAACAGCCGATCTTACAATCGATCGCGCAGTTGAACTTGATAGGATCCTTGAGGACAAGCAATCTCATGTTGCTTTCATAGTCCACGATGAAATTGTGCTTGACATCCATGAGGATGACAGATATCTTATACCAGAGTTGAAGGAGGTGTTCCAGAACAACAAACTTGGATCGTTCAGAGCAAATGTTAAAGCAGGCAAGAATTACGGAGAGTTGAAGGAGTTGAAGGTATGATATCACTGATAGGAATAGGTGATGCAGGGTGTAATGTGGTGTCTCACTTTGAGGAACACAAAGAATATAATTGTTTTTTGTTCTCGGAGGGAAGAGACAACACAAAATACACGAGAGATTTACCGAGAGTAGAGAAGGCAGAAGATTGTGAGGAGAAAGCACCCAAGCTTTCATCATATAAGACACTACAGGCAATACAGGACAGGGTTCAGGTGTTCCTTTGCGGGTCATCTTTCTCGGCAAACTACACACTTGCAATCCTACAGCAGATAAGAGACAGAGAGATAGAGATCTTTTACATAAAACCTGATGTTGACCTGCTGATAGGTGACGTTAGGTTGCAAGAGAGAGCAATCTTTGGTATATTACAGCAGTATGCAAGGTCTGGGCTGTTCAAGAATTTTACAATCTTGTCAAACCCAGCAATCGAGAAGACAATAGGCGAGATCCCAATAAAGAAATATTTTGACATGATCAATAAGAATATTTATTATGCTGTTCATTATCTGAATGTCTTTGATCACACGGAACCACTTGTTGGTAACTTGACAAAGCCATCAGAAGTTCAGAAAATACGTTCAGTTGGTTTGATCTCGGTAGAAAAGCTTTCTGAACAATGGTACTATAATTTAGAGCAAGATCGCGACATAGCATACTACTTATGTATAGCAGAGAAGCGCCTTGAGACCGATGGAAAGCTACATTCAAAGGTAGTCCAGAGCCTGAAGAGGAAACCCCGAAACGCATTCAAAAATGTGACTTATGCCATCTATGAGTCGCCTTACGAAACGGACTTCGGATTCTGTGTGGCACACACAAATTATATTCAAGGACAAATAATACTTGACAGCAGAGGCTGATCACGTTAATTTATAGATGAGCAAGGGAGAAGCTCACAGACATACTCCCCAAACAAATACGCTTGACAGGACTTGAAGAGCGTGTTANATTAAGATGGTAAGGAACGCTTACTATACTATACCCAACAACAAGGAGACTATTATGGGAATCAACATGGAACTGATGCGGAAGAAGCTCGCCGCACTACGAGGAAATGGAAAGAGCGATCGAACCAGCGTATGGTTCAAACCAGATGAGGGAGATACCGACGTGCGTATTGTCCCAACAGCGGACGGAGACCCACTTAAGGAGGTTTTCTTCCACTACAACATCGAAGGACATCGTGGTGGGGTTATGTGCCCCAAGCGCAACTTTGGTGAGGCGTGCCCAATCTGTGACTTCGCTTCACAGCTTTGGCGTGACGGCACTGATAACAACGATGAGGAAACCAAGAAGCTTGCAAAGTCTCTCTTCGTTCGCAATCGTTACTTCTCACCCGTGGTGGTTCGCGGTCTTGAGTCTGAGGGTGTCAAGATTTACGGCTATGGCAAGACAGCCTATGAGCTTCTGCTTGGTTATATTCTTGACCCAGAGTATGGCGATATCACTGATCCCGATGGCGGCACTGATATCACAATCACATACACCAAGCCAACCCGTCCAGGGGCATACCCCCAGACTAATATGAAGATGCGTCGTAATACAAGCACGCTCCTGAAGGACAAGGATGCCATCCCTGGTCTGCTTCAAAACATGCCTGATATTGATTCATTGTTCACCCGACACTCCACTGAAGAGGTGGATGCAATTCTGAATAGTATGTTGTCAGGTGACAAGTCTGCGGAGTCACGCTCCCGAGAAACAACTCAGTATAGCAATAACCAGAAGTCGAGCGTCGATAAGGCGTTTGATGATCTGATGGCTGGCTAGTAAAAGCTATAGGCTCCAGTCGCCCCCACCCCTAAAAAGGTGGGGGTTTTTCGTTGCACTTTTGGTTCTTTCATGTTATATTTACACATGAGCTTCGGCTCGAAATTAAATAAAAATAAAGAAAAGAAAAGCTAAAAATAAGGAGAACTATATGGCTAAGAAGAAAGAAGTGAAAGCCGGTCGCGTAGATATGAGCGCGATGCGAGCAATGATAAATAAGAAGGCTGGGCGTAATGTGGCCCACGACCTGAGAGAAGATAACCCAACATCAGTAAAACAGTGGATCCCGACCGGATCACGTTGGCTCGACTCGATTGTCTGTAAGGGAAAGTATGCCGGTATCCCTGTCGGTAAGGTCACAGAACTAGCTGGTCTAGAAGCAACGGGAAAGTCCTTCCTCGCCGCCCAGTGCGCAGCAAACGCACAGAAGATGGGCATTGGTGTAATCTATTTTGATTCCGAGTCTGCGATTGATCCGTCATTCTTGGAGAAGGCTGGCTGTGATTTGGGTGCGATGATGTATGTCCAGGCACAATCTGTAGAATTTGTACTTGAGACTATCGAGGAACTATTAGGGGCAACAGACGACCAACTATTATTTATTTGGGACTCTCTGGCGTTTACACCATCAGTATCAGATGTGGCAGGTGATTTCAACCCTCAGTCATCGGTGGCAACCAAGGCTCGTATTCTTGCGAAGGCGATGTCAAAGTTGGTTATTCCACT
>JGI25128J35275_1000689_pt1 | contig 10414 bp, 8 predicted proteins | sample ETNvirenome_2_60_FD_35275 | JGI IMG/M metagenome (IMG submission 35275)
AAGGATAGCATCGAAATCACCGATACCAGCTGCAGCAGTAAATCCTACTTCAACATTTCCTCTTCCTTCGATAGCAGCAAATAAACCTTCAGTACCTGGTAGCTTGTTGATTTGATAATCACCAGCACCCGCAGCAACGTTTAATTCACCTTCAATACATACCATTTCTAAATAATCTTCAAATCTTAGTCTAGTTTCAGACTCAGCTTTTAAATACCATAAGTATCCAGAAGCACCGTCTTCAGTAGCAACTTCAACCCAACCGATTTGCGCCATATCAGAACCATTTACTATGTATTGATCTCTAATAATAACTGGTGAGTTAGCGTATTGCGTGAAAGAAGGCTCAACACTTTGTCGTACTGAATCAGCAGTGGTTCCAGCAGTACTTCTACCTTTGCTATATGCAGAACCGTAAACAAATACTTTAAGACTTCCAGAATTAAAGTTGTTTGCAGCAGTATACTGAACACCATCCCATGCTTGTACTGTGATGTTACCAACAGCAGGACCAGCACCAGCACCTGTATTTACAGCAGTAACAATTGCTTTTCCTGAAGCACCAGTACCTGTATCTAATACAACTACAGTGTCATTTATAGAAATAACCATTGTCTGACCTGCAGTAGCACTTAATGTTAAAATAGTACCAGCACCATTAGCAGTCATACTATCATATGAAATATGTAATCTATTTTGTTCAGACCAGATTACTTGATCTGAGGTCATTGGCATTTCTGCACCGACCATTCTTAAAAATCCAGATAACGTTCTGTTTCCATAACGCTCTACTTCTTGTTCGTAGACCTCTGGTAAATACTGTTGGATAAAATCGTTAGCACCTCCAGTGTTGAACTTTAAATAATTGCTATTTAAAAGCTCTTGCTTCTGAGATGGTAAGATTGTTCCAAACTGTGGAGTTAATGTACCCATAATTAATAAATTTTAAATTAGTTAAACTTTTTTGTTTTGATTTTAAGTTTTGTAGAATCAGAACCACTAATTGATTTTACTTTAAAGCCACCAACGAAAACTTCACCTGTATTACCTTCTCTTGCTTTCACATTAGAAAGATTTTTAGATTTGTTTACTACATCCTTTACGGCATCGGCTTTGCCTTGTTCATAAAAATGATTAGCAATTTTATCTACATTTTCAGCTGCATACATTGCTTTATGATAACCAGCTGGGTCTACCACATTACCATCTCCATCAAGGAACTTCCCTATGAGGTTGTTAATATTTGACTGGTTCTCTGCAACTTTATCACGATTCTGTATATTATACTTATACCTTTTTTCTCCAACTTGAAAATCAAAACCTTTGAAATCTTCGCTAAATAATTTTTTAGTTTTAAGTTTAAAATCTTCGTGTAATTGCTCAGCTTGTTCCTGCTGCTTGTTGTAACGGTTGAAAAAGTCAACTGCTTTTTGTTGTTCTTGATTAACACCCGGTCTCATCTTGATCTCGTCGTAATACTTTTGTTTCAAGTCCTCCAAATAGTCTTTGGCTTTTGCAACTTCTTCTTTAAACGCAATTTTCTTTTTGCGTATATCTCTTTCCTCATCAACTTCTGAATCCCATGCAAAATCTTCTAAAATAAGATTTACATCTTCAGAATCTAAATGAGGTTTATTTTTTCTGTAATATTCTTTTAACAATGTTTTCTCATCTACATTAGAGTAGTCAGCATTTAATCTAACGTAATCCTCTACAGTACCTCCAGTTTCCTCCATAAATGAAACTAGTTTTTCTACATTTTCAGGTAATTGTTTACCAAGTACTTTTTCGTCTCTAATAGCTTCTTTAACTTCTGCTTCAACTTCTTTAACTTCAGCTTCAGTTACTTCTTTGATCGGAGAAAACCCTTCAGTAGTCTCGTTGGACTCTTGTACAGGTTCTCCCACCTCTGTGCTATCTCCGGATGGTTCTTCCATAGATACCTCCTTTGTTTCTCCGATTTGAATGGCATCGTCTTCTTGTTTTACTTCTTCTTTTTTAATTTCAACCTTTTTTATATTAGGTTCTACATCTACTAAAGGTTCTTTAATACTTACCTTTTGTATTTCTTGTTTTTTGTCACCTAATTGCTTTGGTTTTTTTGGTTTNGACTTTATTTTAAAGTCACCTTCCTGTTTAACAGGTTCATTTGTTTTTACTTCTGACATAATATAATATAATTAAATAATTAATAAAATTAGATAGAAGGCAATAAGCCTGTCATATCTTTTTCTTCAAAATTTATAGGAAGACCATCTGTTTTTCTTTGTTGAATCATTTCACTTTGCTGTGTTCCTTCCATTTTTATTCTATCGTCTTTNCGATCTTCTCTTTGTTGTTCTCTTTTATTGATACCTTGCTCTTCTANNTTTTTAAGCTCCATATCATTTTGATGTTGTTGCATCATTTTNTGTTGATCTANCTGAGCTTGNAATTGCATACGATCTTTTTCAAATTCACTCTTAGCTTTTTCNTANTCTACATTAGCACCAGATATAGCTTGTTGTTTTTGTACTTCNGCCATAGCTGTTTTTTCTGCAGTTTCTGCTTGNGCCGCTGCTTGAGCTTGTATATTAGCTTGTTGATTAGCTTGATCTTGTTTAGCTTTTTGCTTACGCTTTACTTTTAACATTTGATTAGCTAGTTTAAGATTTTTAATTTGCCTTAAATCAATAGCGTCTTCAACATCAATATTTTTAGCTTGTAAAGCTATTTGTATATTTGCTTCTAATTGTTGTTTTTCTTCTTCATCTGGTTCTAATTCTAAGAATATACCAAAATCATGTAAGTTTAAATTAACAATTTCTTGTAACGTTTTAATATTAAAAGTTGATATAGAGTTTTGTAAAGCAGCTTTTGTAAGCGGAAACTCTAATGCATCAGCTACTTTTAAGCTAATATTTTCTGCTAGTTTAAGAGTTAAAAATAAACTAGATTGTACAATATGTCTTGTAGCTACATTAGAAGCGTTAGCAGCTAACTTCTGTAACCCTACAAGCGTGTTACGATCAGGTAAACTACCGTCTCTAGCTTCATTCAATCCCGTTACATCTCTTATCAATTGTAAATAATACTGATACGTGCTTATTAACGCTTGTATCTTAGCTTGACCACTACCTGATTGTAATTCTTGTATTGGTACTTTACCAGGATTCATATCACCTTCTTGTGTAAGTGATCTACCTACAATACTACCAGTTTGGAAATACATGTTTAATGCTTCAGCTGGGTTATAGTTTGTACCATTACCAAGATCAACTTCAGCAAGTCCGTCCATATCTAAATACACACCATCTGGAACTACACGTGATATTACTTGTTGTAGTTTTAAATGCGTTAATTGAATCATATCTGCAAAACCTACACATTTACTAACAATAGATTCTATTCTACCTTTGTAAATTCTAGGTGCACAAATAGCATAATTCATTTTTACTTTAGTAGTATCAGCTAATGGTCTAGACATGTTTTCAGCTAACTCCCATTTTAACATTGTATTAGTTCCTAATACTTTAGCGCCACTATATAAAACCTCTATAGATCTTGATACTCTTTCAAAGTTGTCATTTTCAGGTGGATTAAATGTATCTGGCTTTTCAATAGCCTTCATTAATCCTTGATCTGTTTGTTTTATTTTAAATACNTGGTTNTGATATGTTTTNTAATCAAAATATAAAACTTGTACTGTATTAGAATCNTAATCACCCCAACCTGTAATATAAGATTTATTACCAGGCATTGCCTGTATTTTTTTTAACTCTTCTTCAGTTATATGTGGAAACTCTTTTTTAAGTTCTGGTATTGTAATAGCTTTTAATTCACCAACATAGTATATGTCTTCAAAGTTTGGATCCTCTGTATAGGAATAAACCATATAAGCTGGATCTACGTAATCTACAGTAATACCTTCAGCTGTATTAAAATTAGTTTTAGCAGCTGCAATACCNCAAACTGTTAAATCCATATTTAATCTACGCTTAGTTAAATCATATTTGTTTTGAGCAAGTACAGATGATATAGCTTCTTCTTCTGCTATTTCTACACTTTGCTTATATGATAACTGCATGTGTAACTCTAGTTCTTCTGGCGTTTCTGGAACAACTGTTGTGCTAGGTGTTTGATATAAATCAATACCTAAAGTTTGTTTTAAGTTATCTAAGTATTCTTGAGANAACATGTCTTCATATATCTTTGAAGCGTACTCAGTTCTTTTCTTTATAGAGTTAGGATCTTGAGCATAAGCTTTTATATCATAAGTTTTAGAAGATATACCATTTACAACTATATCAACAAATTTAGATAATATAGGAACAGGTTTCCAGTCTAAGTTTAAATAAGATAAATCACCATTAATAGCTAATTCATCTTTGTATTTTTGTATTGACTGCTCACCTCTAGCATATAATCTTAACTGATGAAAGTTATTCCAGTTAGTTAAGTATCTATTACCACTAGTCCTACCTTGTGAAAACCACTCCTGTTCAATAGCTTGAGCAACCTGTGTTCCATACTCTAAACTAGCTTTCTCTACATCGCTCACTACCTGGCTTGGAAAAGGACTATTAGTATTACTATATATATTCATTTAACTTATAATTTTTGATGTCGATCCTTGATTATTATATTTTTTTATACCTAAATCAACAGGTTTTAATGTTCGTTTAACGTTTGGCGCGTATCTATGCTTGTTGCAAGCCATTAAAGCTAAACCTGAACTTATCGAAGCATCATGCGTTGTTCTGTTGTTTATATTAAATTTTGCCCAGTCTTCTAGTGTTCTTTGAAAATACATATCACCATATCCAGTTTCTTTTAAACCAACATAGTGTTCTANATATGTTTCAATAGCAGCCGCGTGAGCTTGTTTTATATCTTCACTAGAATTAGGTATTCCACCTATCTCTCTTTCTGTTACAGATAATTTATTTCTTTTTTTATCAGGTCTATTCATTGCATAACCTCTATAACCTCTACGTTTAAAATAGTAAAGTAATCTAGGTTTATTGTTNTCTGCAAGTATTGGCATACCGTAAAATACNCAAGCCATTAATACATCTTCAAAGAATATTTCTGCTGTTTGTGGTCTAGCTATATATTCTAAAAAGAAATGATTAGGTGGAGCATTCTCCATACTAAACTTAGTTAAACCGTGTAAAGATCCGTTTGATCCTCTTTTATCTACAGTTCCTGATATATCATAAGGGTCACAACCAAATGCACCCATATGTTCATTACCTGGATAGTTTATCCCGTTTTTAATATACCTTCTATTTTGAACTTGAATATCAGGTATCCAAGTAATTAAAAACCTACCTTGTTTGTTTGGTATAAATATTACTTTAGTATCTTGTTCAGAATTTTCCCACTGAAAACTACCTTTTGTAACACCTATACTATTTTTTAAATCTTCATTAAAATCTATTTGCTCATAAATTTTAGTTAGATTAAATAAAGATTGTTTTGACTCGTCTCTAAAAGCATGTTTAGTTGTACGAGGGAATTGTCTATAAAATTCATTTAAACCATCTTGGTCATCTTTTAAACCTTCAACTTCATTATTCCAATACTCTATTACACCTAAATTTATTTTTCCACCATCAGGTCCTTTAATGGGTTTTTTTGGTGTATCGAATACAGGTATGCCATAAGAATCAATGTATCCTTCGTAGTTCCATTCCATAGGTATGAACAAACTATATAGTCCTGAGCGAGTCTGTCCATTGCTGTTTCTCTTAGTGACGTCTGAGTCATCATATAATTTTTTAAAGTTTCTACCTCCTTTNTCTAATGCGTTTGATGTTGATCCCATCATACACTTACCAATAACTCTACTACCTAACCTGAGGGTGGTTTTCGTAACACGCCAGTTGTTGAGGATGTTGTTCGGCTTCTCCCACTTGCCCGATTCATCATGTACGAGGAGTTTGAGTTTCTCCCCATCGTAGGAGTTGTCACCGGTGTTCTTCCAGTCGATGGTCGTGTCAAGTCCCTGTAATTCGTCCGCGGCGGTTTCGTCGGCCGAGGCGGTGAGCTTACGACGGGTGAACTTACTTGCGGGGACACGGTAGGCAAGTTCGGTCTTTGGCCTGTCCATTCCGTCCTGGGTCGGTTTGAAAAAGAAGGGATAGTTAACTGATATGGGTACCACCTTATCGGTAAACATCTTCTTGGCATCAGGCCCAGACTTTGATAAAATGCCATATCGTGAGTCGCTGGATATAGTTGCCAGGTTAACCACCTCTCCCGATGCCATGAATGAAAACCCAGAACGCCTGTTCTTAAGGTAACACATTCCATAGGATCGTATATCTGCTTTACAAGCTTCCCAGAAAATGAAGAATAATCTATTTGACTCCCGAAAGTCTGGTGCCCCGACATCAATTTTAGACCACTGCAAGTACATGTAGTGAGTACCAGTAAGGTAAGTAGGATTGTCTTTGTTATAAAACCAAAAACCTTCCTCCCTACGGGTAAACTCATTATCAATGTAGTCATACCATTTTTCTTTAAAGTCTTGTGGATATTGCTTCCAATCAAAAACTGTTTTTATTTTACTAAGTGATTTAGGATATTCAGTTTTACTCCATTTATTGTTTTCAAACTTATGAATATTCTTAGCTTTTGGTAAAGCTATTTTAAGATTTTGTATTTCGTATATTTCACCTATAGTACCATCTTTACTAATGACAACCATATCATGTTGTTCATTATAACCATACTCCCACTTTTTTAATCTATTATATTTTTTAATAGTTTTAGGAGTTATATAATCATCTAATACTGTATATAAATTCTGCGTGTACATTACTTAGATCTTCCTTCAGCAAAACCTTTAAAATTAGTTTGCTTTTTATTTTCTTTAGGTTTATCTTCTAACATATTCTTTTCTTCTTCAATACGGTTAAGTATTTCAAAAGCATCGAATATAGCTAGTTTTTTTGTAGCAGCTGCGTTTTTTAATCTGTCCGCAGATATATCATCATCAGAATCTACAATAGGTTCTTTAGCAACCTTGATTAATTCTTTGACCGCTACTTGCCCAGCTTGGATTATATTTTTCTTCGTCTCCTTGGTGTTCATATTTAATTACAATATCATTAGATTTCATACAGTATAATCGCTCTTTGTCTACTAAAAACTCCCATTCACCGTTAGGTGTATACCCAACTACATCTCCCTGGTGTATTTCTAGCGCTTCTAACGAGCTATTACCATATTTTAATATACCTTTAAGCTTTTGTTCTTTATCAACTGTTAGAGAACTTTTGTCTTTTATAGGTTGAATAAAACAACGATCGCCAAAACTATGCCAACCATCATTATTATTATATAAATAGATTTGGTCTAAACTAACAAAATATAAATCTTCTTTAAAAAAAGATCTACTTTGTTTTTTCTTACCTTTCATATCATAAAATGTTCTAAACACATTTTGATGTATTACAATGGTATCACCTTTTTTTATATTAGTTTTAAAAGCAACTGGCGTTTCAATTACTTCTGCTAATCTATTTACAAACTTCCAAGATTCAATCTTAGTATTAACTACAAGTTTCTTACCATCAACTTGTATTTCATTATTGTATTTATCACCAACTGGTTTTACAATAAAGTCATATAAGCTTCTCATTAATACTCTAAATCGTATTCAACAGATATTGACATGTTAGAATTAAATTTCTTCCACGGCAATACTTCNTTGTTTTTCTTTATATAAATATTATAAGAACCATCAGAAGTTTCAAACAGTATATGCGATATTTCGTGACCGCCATACACTTGCTGACCNACAGCATAGTGCATAGCGTCATTTTTATAATCAGATCCTATACTGATCTTTCTTATGTTATGCATCTTCTTTTTCCTCTATTTCCTCATATGTACCGTCAGATAAATTGATATTAACTTTTCCGTACTCTTCTTCTAGTTCTGATTTTGTTTTTTCAATTTCTTCACTAATATCTTTAACTTGTTGAGCTAAATTTTGTTTTTGTACTTCTAAAACACCGATATTACTTAGAACACTGTTCAATCTTTGTTGTTGTTCAGTTACTTTTTTTAATTGATGATCTGTTATTTTTTTAACTTCCATTTTGTTTTAATTTAATTTAATTACTATATATTTAAATAGTTACACTATTTTTAAGTGTTTTACTCTTCTTCTTCTTCCGGTGGCGTAGGTTCAACCTCAGCAGTAATTGGCCAACCTAAAAAACCATGAGCTGGAGCNGTAGGATAAACCTCATNACTACCAAAATCTAAAGTATCACTACTCATAATATCNTAACACCAACCTGGGTAATATACAGGTGGGGTTATTTCCTTACCATCTGGATCGTATGTTCCAGGTGTTTTTACTACTTTACCTATATTTACTACAGCTCTAGTACCATTAGTATATACCATCTGAGTAACACCTTCTTCTGTTACTTCAGCCCATACACCTGCTGCTACTAACGCTGCTTTACCTACAGCTTCGTCTGCAAAGTTTGTTTTATAAATTTTTAAATCCATTTTTTTATACTATATTATTTGTTAATTCTTGTAATTCTGAATCTGTTAATGCTCTTCTAAATACTTTTATTTCTCTTATTCTTGCGTGAAAAGGATCTGAGATTCCACCGTCATTAAAATTAAATTGTGTAAGATCTCCTGTTGAAAACGTTGTTCCAGATGGATCGGTTGCTACTTCTGAACCATTAACGTATAAACTAAAATCATCTTGTTTAAATTTAAACGCTATTTTATTAAATTCTAAAGCCTTTGACAAAACATTATACATGTTAACTTGCAAAGCACCATTATATAAAAAAGCTCTAAGCTGGTTGTTTACATTTGTAAATTGCAATACTACAACTTTTTGATTAGTTCCATCACTAATAGATAATTTTCTTTGCACTCCACTATTTGCTAATGAAGCCATTTCAGCATATAAAACGCCTTCTTCATTGTTAAAAACTCCTAATTGACCAGCATTATTAGCAAGGTCTTGATTACGAGTTACTGTAGAACCAGATGTTGGTATGTAAGATGTAGCGTTTGGTTGTTGTTCTAATTGATAACCAAATAAAGAAACATCTACATTATTACTTGTTTGCCCTCCTCTTACTTCTACACCTACATTTGAAGTTGCTGTGAGGGTTGCCGTATAAGTGAATCTTTGCCACTCAGAAGTTGCTACAAAAGTAGATGGTGTTCCACCTCCTGAATGAAAACCTAAAGTTACATTTTCATCAGTATTTGATTTTGCATATACGCTAAATGTAAAAGTAGAAGCACCTGCCGTAACTAAATCTCTTAAAACCACCCTGTCCGAACTTGATGAGCCAACTGTTGCTTGTAATCTAATCGAGTTTTTAGTACCATCAGGAGATATGCTATAATTATTAGTAACTGTGTGTGTCTGTGTTCCGTTGCTATATACTTCTAACGCGCCGCTTCCATAAAAATTAGAAAAAGGAAAAACATTAGTAGCCTGCGGTTCGAGCAATAAACTCGGTTTCTGTAATTCTTTTGCTTTACCTATTTCTGTAGTGTAATCTATTCTAGGTATGTCTACGTCAACTTTTTTTACCGAAACGTTATCTAAGTAAAACTCACCCGCGCCAGAAGTAAGAAAAGTAACATAATTATTACTAGCTGTTGTGATTTTAGCGTAATACTCTATTAAATTCCATTGGTTTAAAACTAAACCTGAAACTACACTTGTTATGCTTCGGTCTGAATTAGACACCCCTGATCTTATATAATTAGAAGATGCAATTATTGGATAAACATAAGCTTTAACTTGTATTATGTCACCCACTACATAATCGCCACTAAATTGAGACGCGCTAGCTTGCGTTCCTACATTACCACCAGTTGATTTTATATGGTAACTAAAAGATCCTTCATAAGCTTGATCTTGTGATCTTTCTGCTACTAAAGGACTTCCAAAATTTAGCCATTGACTACTATCTACAGGAGTTTCAAATGTTCCGTTAGTAACTAAATTTATATCACTAACACCATCCATTTTTATAAGACCATTACAATCTACATATGTAGCAATTGTGCCTCTTGAGTAATCTAGTGGCTGAGGTATAAACGTCTCATGATCTGTAAAGTCACACGAAAGAATATTACCAGATTTTATTGCTGGTTTATTTGGTACTTCAAAATAATCTTTTAGCATGGTATTGTATAATTTCCTAACGCTGCCACCATACCAGAGTATGCTGAGTATTGCGTTGATGTTATTGTATATAATTCTGTGTCTGTAAGCGCTCTGTTATAAGTAGCTAAACCTTTTACTTTTCCATAAAAACCTTGTGTGCTTGAATTGCTATCAAACAAAACCTCATCTAACTGATTTGCTGCAATACCTGTAAAAGTTGCATCACTACCAACTAAACTACCATTTATATATAAAGAA
>JGI25128J35275_1000696_pt1 | contig 10382 bp, 18 predicted proteins | sample ETNvirenome_2_60_FD_35275 | JGI IMG/M metagenome (IMG submission 35275)
ACTGATACAAACATTACCAGGATAAGCAGATCAGAATATATAAACATACCCACGAAAAGCCAAAAAGGTAGACCTTCACAATTCTTTTTTGACAAATTAACTACACCAGCTATAAAAGTATGGCCTACGCCAGAAAATTCTACAGATATTCTAGTATTTAACAAACTTGTCAGAATGGACGATGCTGATACAGCAAGAAATACAATGGATATGCCATTTAGGTTCTATCCGTGTTTTACAGCAGGTTTAGCGTATTATTTATCTGTTAAACGTGCGCCTGATAAAACCCAAATGCTAAAACAAATGTATGAAGAAGAGTTCAGAAGAGCAGCAGACCAAGATGAAGATAGAGCTTCATTCAAACTCAAACCATCTATGCGGAGTAGTTATTGATGGCTTATGCAACTGGTAAATTTGCATTAGGTTTATGTGATAGATGTGGGTTTGAGTATAAACTTGGAGATTTAAGAGAAGAATGGAANGGCTTAAAAACTTGTCCAGAATGTTATGAGCCAAAAGCTCCTCAAATAGAACCATTGCCTGTAGTAAATGATTCAGAGGCTTTATACAATCCTAGACCAAATAACGATAAAGAAGTGGGTGAGGGTTTCGTTGTTATTAGTGATGCAAATGTTTTCAATAGTACAAGTAATAATTTTTTATCAATGAATCCATCAATCCTTGGTTCTAATTTTTCTTTATCTGAAATGACATCAGAACTAGGAACAGTTACAATCACAACATGACATACTCAGAACTAACAACTTTAATCAAAAATTTTACTGATAACAGTGAAACTACTTTTGATAACACAATTGCAGATTTTGTAAAAAATACAGAAGATCGCATATTTAATTTAGTTCAATCTGATTTTTTTAGAAAAAATCAAATAGGAAGTTTTTCTACAGGAAACAGATTTTTAACTTGTCCTAATGATTTTATTTTAAGTTTTTCACTTGCGGTTATTGATGGTTCGAGTGATTATCATTTTTTAGAAAAAAAACACCCCAGCTTTATGCAGGAATATGTACCTGATATAGCTGACACCAGTCTAAGAGGACTGCCTTTGTACTACGCAGATTTTGACAAAGAATACAGCACATCATCAAGTAGCGGTACATCTATTGTCGTTGCGCCTGTTCCCGACTCAAATTATTCAGTTGAGTTGCATTACTTACACAAACCGACAAGTTTGGTGTCAAATACAAGTGGCACTTGGCTTTCGCAAAATGCTAGAGAAGCAATGTTGTATGGTTCATTAGTTGAGGCTTATACTTTTATGAAGGGTGAACAAGGTTTACTCGATACTTACGAGAAAAGATTTTTACAAAGCATAGATAGATTAAAGAATAGAGCAGAAGCAAGAGGAAGACGTGATGAATATCGCTATGACTCGCTACGCTCACAAGTAAGTTAATATAAAGGAGAAAGTATGAAGCCTATCAAGAAACTTGAGGGCAAGACTGTAGCTATTGTCGGCATGGGCAAAAGTTGGTTTGACTACAATCTTGCAAAATCCCACGGAGTACATTTTGACGAGGTATGGGCAATAAATGCCGTAGCTGATGTCATTTTCCATGATCGTATTTTTATGTTAGATCCAGCCAGTAGATTTTTAGATTCTGATGATGCTGGTGGCCAAACAAAAAGTATGGCAAAAATATGTAAAACACATAAAGGGCCAATATATACATGCGAACTTGATAAAAGATGTCCTGGTTTGATTGAATATCCAATAGATGAAGTTGTTTCTGAATTTAAATGTCATTATCTAAACAACACAGTCGCATACGCTGTAGCTTTTGCTCTCTGGTGTAAAGTAGGTACTTTAAAACTATTTGGTATTGATTTTACATATAAAGGTAATCTATATTTTGCAGAGTCAGGTAGAGCATGCGTAGAGTTTTGGTTATGTAAATGTATGGAAAGAGGTATGACTGTAGAAGTAGCTAATTCATCATCTTTACTTGATACAGCGATACCAGGTGATGAAAGATTATACGGATATCATAGGTTAGATGATCCTAAAGTAATTCTTGCGGATAAAAATAACAATTATCGTGTTTTCAACAAAAGCTCTGTACAAACATCAACTAAAGAACAAGAAGCAGTTTTGATGGACAGATATGATAGCCATCTAAATAAAAATAAAATAGGAGAACCTAACAAATGGTAATAAAAATTACTCCAGACGGAACACCAGAGTTAGGTCTAGTAGAGGTCTCAACAACTAAATTTGGAGGACATCCTCCTGAGTTTTGGTCTCAACAGCTTGTAGAGAAAATATGCTCTTATTCAGACGATAATGAACCACATGTAAAAGAGCAAGCTAGAGCATATCAAGATTTAATTTATCAGGTTTGTTTGATTTATATCAAAAATGCTATAAAATCTTATAAAGCAAGTTTGATACAAGAGCTAATCAAAGCAGGCGAGGAAGACTTAGCTGAAATAATTAAGAGGATTTAAATATGGCTATAACTAGCACACTGACAACGAGTTTTAAGGTTGAGCTTCTAACTGCTACACACAATTTTACAAACAGTTCTGGTAACTCATTCAAATTAGCTCTATATACAAGTTCAGCGACGCTAGGAGCGACTACAACCGCTTTTACAACAACAGGGCAAGCATCAGGTACTAACTACACATCAGGTGGTGCTGCTTTGACAAATGTCACGCCAAGCTCTACAGGTACAACAGCAGTAACAGATTTTGCTGATCTTACTTTTAGTACAGCTACTATAACAGCTAGAGGTTGTATGATTTACAACGATACTAATAGTGATAAATCTGTAGCAACTATTGACTTTGGCGGTGATAAAACCAGTACAGCAGGTGATTTTACAGTAGTCTTCCCAGCAAAAGCAGCCTCGACAGCTATTATTAGAATAGCCTAATCTCATGCCTGATTCAGGATGGGGTCGATCCACATGGGGGTCTGGGCCTTGGGGTCAGCCCGCAAGTGTTAGTGTAAATGTAAACCTTACAGGTGTTGCAGGTACTTTTGCGTTAGGATCAGTCAGCGTTGACGCAGAAGCTAACGCAACATTATCTGGATTAGCAGGAACTACATCACTCGGTACAGTTTCTTTTGATGCAGAGGCAAATGTATCTGTTTCAGGCCTCGCATCTACAAGCGCACTAGGCACTCTAACTGTTGATTGTGAAGCAAATGTATCTGTATCTGGTCTGTCAGCAACTACTGGCGCACCCACAGCAGGCGTAAATGCACAAGCAATAGCAGTAGTTCCTGGAGCAGTAGGGACACTTGGTTCTATAAGTGTTGATGTAGATGGAGAAGCAAATGTAGCTGTAAGTGGTGTTGCAGCTACGAGCGCAATTGGCTCTGTTACCGTAAATCATAATGAAAAATTTACCATAAATGGCGTATCTGCAGACGGACAAATAGGTTCTGTTACTACAAATTCACAAGCGAATGTCAGTGTTTCTTTATCCGAAGCAACTGGTGAGGTTGGATTTATTGCTGTTTGGAGTATGATAGATGAAACACAAACACCAGGTTGGGATTCGATTAGCAGTTCACAAACACCTGGATGGACAGAAATAACAGAAACACAAGAAGCTAATTGGGAAGAAGTTGCTTAAATATGTTATAAAAAGGTAATATATCCAAAACGAGGGTAAAAAATATGGCAAGCACATACGTAAATGATTTAAGACTCAACGAAATGGCAACAGGAGATGCGTCAGGAACGTGGGGTACAACAACAAATACAAACTTAGAGCTTATCGCAGAAGCATTAAGTTTTGGCACAGAAGCAATAACAACAAATGCAGACACACACACTTCAACTGTAGCTGATGGTGCAACAGATCCAGCGCGATCAATATACATAAAATACACTGGAACACTTGATTCAGCTTGTACTATTACAATAGCACCAAACACACTTAGTCGTTTGCACTTTATTGAGAATGGCACAAGTGGTTCGCAAAACATTATTATTTCACAAGGTAGTGGCGCAAATGTAACCATACCTGCTGGTGATACTAAAGCAGTTTACCTAGATGGTGCTGGCTCAGGAGCTGCGGTTGTTGATGCTTTTGCCAGTTTAAACGTGGTAGATTTAAAAGTACAAGATGATCTAACAGTTACAGATGATGCGACTATAGGTGGCACTTTAGGTGTTACAGGTATAGTTACACTAACTGATGATTTGATTATTGGTGATGGCAAAACAATTGGTTCTGCTTCAGACGTAGATGCTATAACTATTGCTTCTAATGGGCAAGTAACATTTACACAAACACTTATTGGTACAGATTTAGATATCTCAGGTGATGCAGACATTGATGGAACTTTAGAAACTGATGCACTAACTATTAATGGTTCAGCATTAAATTATAAAGCTTTTGGTACTTCTTCAATTATGCTTGGAGACAATGCTACAGGAACTATTGATGCTGCTAATTATAATACTGGCTTAGGTGTTGATGTTTTTGCAGCTTTAACATCTGGTGATGATAATACAGTTGTTGGGTTTAATGCGGGTGCAGCAATTACCACAGGTACTAAAAATACTGCTATTGGAAGAGGTGCTGGAGAAGCGATAACCACAGGTGATCGCAATGTCCTTATTGGCTATAATTCTGGAAAATTAACTACAACAGGTATTAAGAATGTAGCAGTAGGTTCTTTTTCTTTTGATGCTAATACTGAAGGAGAAAATAACGTTGCTATTGGTCAAAGTGCTTTAGGATCTAACACAACAGCAGATGATAACACAGCAGTTGGTTTTGCAGCTTTATCGCAAAACACAACAGGAACTCGTAATACTGCAGTTGGTAGAAGTGCTGGAGGAGCAGCAACAACTGCCGAAGATTGTACTTTTGTTGGTAGACAAGCTGGAGCAGCTACTACAACTGGCTCTAGCAATACAGCAGTTGGTAAAGATGCTTTACTTACAAATACTACTGGAGATACCAATACAGCAATTGGTAAATCATCTATGGAGCTAAATACCACAGGAACTAACAATACTGCGTGTGGTGCTAGAACACTTGATGCAAATACTACAGGTGCTAATAATGTTGCGGTTGGAGATATGGCACTAGGAGCAAATACGACAGCAAACAGCAACACAGCAGTTGGTACAAATGCTTTAACAACTTGCTCAACTGGAGCAGAAAATGTTGCTGTAGGTACTGGTTCTTCTGGTTCTTTAACAACAGGATCAAATAATGTATCTGTAGGAACAGATTCAGGATCAGGACTAACTACTGGTAGCAATAATACTTTGCTTGGACACGATGCTGGAAGAACAGGAAGTCCGGGCGGTAATATGACAACAGGAAGTAATGCAATTGTATTAGGAGATGAAAATGTAGGTGATGCTTATATACAGGTAGATTGGACAGTTTCATCTGATGAACGAGATAAAACAGATTTTACAGCTTTAGATTTAGGTCTTAGTTTTGTAAACGCTTTAGAGCCTCTTACTTATAAATGGGATAAGCGATCTAAATATGGCGATAAAAATGCAGATGATTATGATTTAAATGCACAAACACCAGACGGAACTCACAAAGAAGATTGGTTAGATATTGGTTTTAAAGCTCAAGCAGTTTTAGCTTTAGAAGAAGCTGCTGGATATAAATTAGCAGACAAAAAGAATTTAACTGTTTCTTTAACAGAAGATCAAAAATCATATGGGTTGCAGTACAGTAAGTTTGTACCAATCTTAGTAAAAGCTTTGCAAGAAGCAGATGATAAAATAGATGCTTTGACTGCTAGAGTCACAACATTAGAATCTTAAAGTAAAACGAGGAAAAATAAAATGACACAAACAGTAAGCGAATGTTTAACAGCAGCTACAGATAGCGTAACTGTTATAAACGATATAAATTCAAAGGGTAAAGCATCAAATTATGTTACCGCGTCCGATTTATCTGCTGGAGTTACACAAGCCGATGCAAACGCTGCAGTAAAAAGAAATGTAGATCATCTGACTATTATTCTTGCGTATGACGGAACTAATGAGACACCTAATGTTAAAGACGCAAGTGATGATAAGTCATCTTACACTACAGCGATTACTACTGGTAATACATATATTTCTAACAATAGTTAGTAATCATTTTAATGAGTCAATCTACAAATGCTTTGTCCAAAATAGAGGCCCACGAAAGAGAGTGTGCAATTCGATATGAATATATTGAAAAAAGATTGGACGAAGGTTCTCAAAAATTTAAAAGATTAGAAACTTTGATTTGGGGCGTTTATCCATTTATACTTGGATCAATCGTAATTACAAAGTTTTTCATATAGAAGGAAATTTCAATGAAATGGTGGACAGTTATAAAAAACTTTTTTTTTAAAAAAGAAACTGCGTCAAAGACACACAATAATGGCGAATATGAAAGAGTAAGAGCAAGAACAAAGAAAGGTAGATTTGTTGCAGATGATCCTAATACGCCAGAAAATGAAGCATATACACTGAAAAAGAAAAAAAAGAAAAAGAGAGGATAAAATGCAAAGAAAACGCGCAAAGTATGGAATGAGTCAGCAAAACTCAAAAGGTGGTAGTGCAAGAAGAAAGATGAAAAGTGGTGGCGCAGCTAAGAAGTCTAAGTATGGATCAGCTAAAAAAATGTCAAAAGGCGGTGCAGCAAGAAAGATGTCTAAAGGCACGGCTACAAGAAAAATGTCAAAAGGTGGCGCAGCGCGTAAAATGTCGAAAAGTGGGTCGGCTCGTAAGATGTCCAAAGGTGGCATGATGAGGAAGGTAACTAAGAAAGCGAGGTAGTTTTGTCTTACCTAATAAGTAACATCCCACATTTTAAATGTTGGGTGCGTCGTGAGTTTACTCATAATCACGAAAAATATCACAATGAGTACATACACGCTCTTGCAATAGCAGTTAATACAATACCAGATAGATCTCTTAGTTTTCAGGTAGTTTTTACTGGTTGTGAATCAGAGTGCGACGATAATGATGAAGGCAATATACATGGTGGTGCTATGTGGGCGAGGATGCCTATACAAGCATTAGTGGCAGATATACCTACTGAAGATTTTCCTATGCCGATGGAAGATCATTTAGCTCAACCTTGGGATTGCGAATCAAGACACCATTCAGTTGTTGTCATGGATAGAGTGAGTTCTAGTCCCTGGCTTTGCAAAATAGATGGTGAATTTTATACAGGAAGGTATATGTTTACTGTTGATTATACAGATTCAGATATTGCTGATGATCCTGCGCAACACAAACAATCACATGTATTATATATAACAGAAGATTGTCAATGGAAAGGGAACTTTGTAGCTTTGCCTAATAATAGAGTTAGAGCAACCAGTCCTGCGTTATGGGTTACAGGAGAAGGCGCACCTGATTTTAGGCCATCACAATACACACATTCAGCAGAAGGACATCAAAGTTATCTTGATCCAAGTATCACGTTTGATAATCTATACGAAGATTAAAGGTAAATAAAATGGAAGAAGCGAATAAAATAATAGATGAAAATGAATCTGTTATTAAGAAAAAAGTTGAAGTAGAGCTTGAAGTAACACCTAACAATATTGGTGTAAATCCCTATCAAAAATGGATACATCTAGCTAGAACTGTTGATGCCTGGAGAATATTCCCAAGAGTATTTGTAGGCGTATATATAGTCTTATTGTATAAAGTTATTACTTGGTTTATGACTTTGCCAGAGCCGAACTTAGAACAAGCTGGTCTTGTAAGTATAGTGACAGGGGCAATGGCAGCAGTTTTTGGCATTTACGCAGGGACATCTGGACAATCAAAAAAGTTTAAAGGCGAAGATTAGATGGAAGCCTTTGATCTAATTGCAGAATTAGGTCTACCGATAGCAAGTGGCCTAGTAATGGCTTATTTCATATTTTTAATTATGAAACAAATGTTTGACGCTTTAGTTAGTGAAATCAATACAGTCCAAGCCATTTCTAAAATGCTTATTACCAGAGCAGCAACAATGAACAACGATATGATACGAATAGACACTTGCGTATCTGCTGCTTTAAATTTATCACCCGATCTTGATAGAATAGCTAGAGCAGAGAATTTTGTCGAGGACGGAAAGATAGATGCAAGAAGAGATTAACCTACCACCAATAGGCGACGCAGAAGCAGTTGTAGATGGTTTATTTGGATTAATATACTTATATCCTTCTGATTATTTAATCGTATTTGGTTCTTTAACTTTATTTGCAATATATGGTTTATCCATATATGCAGGCATAAAGTATATACAAAAGAAGTTTAAGTAATGGATATTGTCAAAATAGTATCAGAATTTGGGTTTCCGATAGTAATGGTTGCTGGATTAGGATACTTCGTATTTTTTGTATGGCAAACAATAACAAAAAAAATTGATCCTGCTGTCCAGGAAATGAAAGTCACCATTATTAGGCTTACCGATCAATTACGCTTGTTAGACCAAGATATGATACGATTGCAACAAAAGGTAAATACAGTATTAGAGTTGAAAGAAGAAAACAAACTGAAGGATGATGATGAAAAGTAGTTTGACGTTTACGCTGATAATTTATTGGTATATTGCAATTTTATTGTTAGTTTTAAATATAAACACACACGCAGATACTTTGTCTTTTAAATTTAAAAATCCTAGCTTTTCAGGAATTAACACTTCTTCACATTACTTGACAGTTGACTCACAAGAAGCAAGTAGGAAACAAGCAGTCAAAGATGAAATAGAAGCGTACAAAGATGAGTTAGCAAGAGACGCACAAAACACAACATTAGCGCGTTTTATAAGAAATTTAGAATCACGCATATATGCGCAATTATCAAGACAAATGGTTGAAAGTTTGTTTGGTGAGGATAAAAAAGAGTCAGGGTCACTTACATTAGAAGGTAACAAAATTGAGTACGAAGTAATTGAAAATGAAACTATCACACTTACTATCACTGATGAATCAGGTGGGACGACTACTATTACTGTTCCTATTGGTGATTTTACTTTCTAGTTGCGCATCTAAGAATATTTTAGAGAGTGGTGGAATACCCAATATTGTAATTAAAAAGTCATCAATACTTGATTTACAATCTGAAGAACTTAAAAACTTACCTGGTGCTGAAAGAAAACCTGTAATAGCGATTTACCCTAATAGTTTTATGGATCATACAGGCCAACGCAAAAGTAATGGTCAGTTCGCTTTATTCAGTACCGCTATAACTCAAGCTCCAGAAGCATATTTAATTCGCGCACTAAAACATGCAGCTAATGGAGAATTTTTCAGAGTAACTGAGCGAGTTGGACTTGATTCATTAACAAAAGAACGCCAAATCATCAGAAGTACACGCGAATCTTTTGAGGAAGAAACTGAAGTAAAACCTTTACTGTTTGCTGGACTTTTGATTCAAGGTGGTGTATTGAGTTATGATACAAGTACGAAAAGTGGTGGAAGTGGAGCTAGATGGCTTGGTATAGGTTCTTCTAAGCAATATGTAGAAAACCTGATGACCATAAGTCTAAGACTTGTTTCAGTCTCCACAGGAGAAATATTGGTTGAGGTGCTTGTTACAAAAACGATACTTTCAGTCAGCTTATCGCAGGATATATTTAGATTCATTGAGGAAGGGACTCAATTGGTGGAGGTTGAGGGTGGCGTTACAGAAACTGAGAGTTCATCAATTGCCCTACAAAAAAGCATCGAAGAAGGTGTTTTACAAATAATTAAAATAGGTATTGAAAGAGGGTATTGGCAATATGAATTACAACAATAACATACTATATGGCTCTGTCATGCTTGTATTCTTGTTTGCGTACAGTCTGGCAAAATCCGACGACAATGAAATCTTCGTCAATCAGGTAGGTGCGACGGCTAACATTGATTTAGAGCAACTAGGTTCTGGAAACATCATAGGTGGATTAAACTCTACGCATGGATCTATGACTGAATTTGATCTTGATGGCGCAACTATGACATTAGACGTAAATCAAATAGGCAACAATAACTTAATGCGTGGAGATATTAATGCAGATAGCCTCACAGGCTTGTTCGATTTTGATGGTGATACTAACTCGTACACCATACAAGTTGATCCTGGTAACTCAAATTCGGCAGATAACGCCAATATAAATGTGGACGTAGACGGCAGTACGAATACCATGACACTAGACTTAGCTACCAACAGTTTAGCGAGTGGTGCAGATATTGATACGATTGTGCAAGGATCAAGCAATACTGTTCACATTGATTTAGATGTAGACTCAGGTACAAGTTATATTGACCTAGATGGTGACTCAAATACCGTTGACCACAATGCAGACGGCTACGCTGGCGTTTACTTCAAACTAGAACATGATGGATCAACAAGGAGTTTTGACATTGACCAACAATCTACGCAAGACAATGATTGGCTTAGGGT
>JGI25128J35275_1000698_pt1 | contig 10364 bp, 24 predicted proteins | sample ETNvirenome_2_60_FD_35275 | JGI IMG/M metagenome (IMG submission 35275)
CGCGGATCACCTTGTCGAGATCCTTGGCGGGGGAGATGCACAGTAGCGTCAGGCGTCCCCCGCTTAGGCCGCCGAAGGTCGGAGATGTGGTTAGGCTCTCCGGTCCCGGCGGCATGGGGCGGACGTATACTAAGGTTCACGGTGTCGGCATCGTCACTAATATCCACAAGCCGGAACAGGCTCGTAAACTATACGAAGTCAAGTGGCTAAAAAGCGAGGAACGCATGCGTTTTCACGAGGAGGATTTGATCATTGTCTCAGACGTGGACCGATAAAATAAGCGTAGGGGATCTGGTTTACAGTTTGCGCGATGCCAAGCCTGCTATCGTTATTGACAAACAAGAAACAGCCCGCGCCAAGTATGGCGACATAGCTAATAAAAGGTGGAGGTTCAAACTCCATATTGACGGAGAGCAAGGGTGGTTAGACGAGGTTCGACTGCGAACACAATATAAACTTCCTTGACATTTGCTTGACACAGTTTTCCTTGACGATTGCGCTCAAGGGGTTATATTATAAGAGTAAGGAGAAGAAATAATGTCCGACGACACCAAAAAGCCATTCAATCTCAACATGCACACAGCCCGGTTGCTTATGCGCGAGCCGTTCTTTGCCGCGCTCTCGCGCCGTATCGACAAGATCGCATCCACGGCGATCCCTACGGCTGGTGTCCGCGTCAATCCTGATTCTGCTCAGTTTGAGTTGTTGTATAACCCTGAGTTTTTCGCGCAGCTTGAAGACCATCACAAGCTGGGTATCCTCAAACATGAGTTTTATCACTTGATTTTTGAGCATGTGACCAGCCGCAAGCCTGCCGATGGACTCAAGCGTATCGACAACATTGCTATGGATCTGGCTATCAACTGTCACATCGCTAACGAGTTGCCAAGCGATGCGAACCCCGGCCCAACCATCGGCAAGGAACCGATGAAGGCATGCATCCCCGGTGAAGGTATTTTTAAGGATCTGCCGCCGTTCAAATCTTACGAGTGGTATCTTGAAGCACTGAAGAAGATGAAGGAGGAACAGGAAGATCAAGAGGGTGACGGTGAAGGCGGTCAGGGTTCCGGCGATCCTTTCGGTGACATGGATTCGCTTGACGACCATGAAGGCTTCGGCGAAAGCGATGGCACCGCTGAAGAAATCGCTAAGGAGCGATTGAAGGACACGATCAAAAAAGCAGCCGAGGAAGCCGAGAAGTCCCGCAACTGGGGTACTGTATCGGCACCCATGCGTCAGGATATTATGGATCGTATCGCCACTAAAATCGACTGGCGTAAAGTTTTGCGTTACTTCGTCAAAACTTCACAACGTAGCGATAAGCGATCCACTCCGCGCCGACTCAACAAGCGTTATCCTCGCGTCCATCCCGGCAAGCGCGTCCGTCGGCATGCCAAGATCGCGATCAGTATCGATCAGTCTGGATCTGTGGATGATGCCATGCTCGCCGCGTTCTTCTCTGAGTTGAACAAGCTGGCCGAGATTGCAGAGTTTACCGTGATCCCTTTCGATACTCGCGTTGCCGAAGACAAGGTTTATACTTGGAAGAAAGGACAGAGCAAGAAAACCGAGCGCGTTTTGACTGGTGGTACATGTTTCAACGCTCCAACAAAGTACGTCAACGAACGCAACTTTGACGGTCACATTGTGCTGACCGACTTGATGGCTCCGAAGCCCGTTGCATCCAAGTGCCAGCGTATGTGGATGACCACCAAAAACTACGCAGCCCGCCCCTACTTTTCAACCAACGAACGTATCATAGCCATTGATAGCTAAGGGTACGTTAAACTTTCCTCGAACGGAGAAAAAAATGTCAATCACAGGACCAAGATTAAACAACGATGGCGTCATCAGAGCATGGCAGAATGGGCTAAGTGCGCGTAATCACAGGTATTCTTTGAGTAGTAGATCGTACCCGAATGGTAGTGCGGAGCTATTTAGTTATGACTTAAAGATCGGAGAGCGAACCCCGGCAGGAGTTTACATAATCGCGGACTTCACCGCTCCGGCTAAAGGCTTTCATTCTATGACAACTTCTTGTCATGTGAACCTCGCCAAATACACAACTGGTAGCCCGGTGATCATGAACCCGCTGGTGTGGGAGTGTTCGCCTTTGAGCAAGAGCAAGCCGTTTTAGTGGGGAAGTACAAGCCCGGTGATCTGGTGAGGATCAAAGATGGAACACATCAGGATGGCATGCCTGATCATCGGGTTGGTATGATTATCGAGGATGGTCATGCCTCTAAAAGCTATAGCGGTCCTTACACGATTGTATTCCTTGGCTCTGATATACGTCTAAAGTTTCACGAAATGTTTTTAGAACCCTTTACATCCTCTTGACATTTTTCACCTTGACGAAAGCCCGTAGGCGGTTATATTATAGGTGTAGAAAGGAGAAAATATATGTTAGCCATCCCACTAATCCGTACCGATGACGATACCAACGTCACCCCTATCGAGCGTACTGCACTTGCATGCGAGCAAGTGATCACTGCGATGATGATGCAGGCAACGCTTGACGATCCAGCGGTATCAGATGCGGAGCGCGAAGTCTACACTACCTTGAGTGTTGCAACCATTATACCAGCCGAGGCATAGAATGGATTTAACTAAAGATGAGATCATTGACTTGATCGATTGCGTGAACAATCGCATTGACGATCTGAATACCTGTGCTATGTATAGCGATGGAACCGAGATCGGTACAGAGATCGAAAGGATGGAGACTCTGATCGTTAAACTTGAAGACGAGGTAAACAATGACTGATCTACCCATTGAGGTGACATGGCCGCCGATGCTCTACACTGATCGCGCTGGTCAAAAGTGGGCGGTTTCTGGTCAGCATTGGGTTGAAGTGCCGGAGACTCTGACACTCGACCGCGTTGGTGAGTATATGGTGGTAGCCGAGCGCAAAGAACCCGCTCCGCTGGCCGAGGTTCGCACGTATGACGTTGTGGGCAGCAAGGGCGACACCTACACTGTGACCGACCACGGAGGGACTTGGACGTGTACGTGTCCCGGTTTCGGTTGGCGACGTAAGTGCAAGCATGTGGAGGCTCAGAAAAATGCAAGTCGGTGATCTGGTGACGTACTGTTTTCAACGTCCACGCTGGCGTAAGGGCGAATCTGTTAGTGTCGGGATCGTTGTCGAGACTGGCAAGTATACCGGCAACACCGACGTTAAAGTTTTGTGGACTGATAAAGCAGAACCAGAAACCGAGGCAAGCCACCACCTCTCAATCGTTGACAAGTCCTTGACAACTTAAACCTTGACTTCCGCCCGTTTCGGTGTTATATTATAAGGGTAGAAAGGAATAAACAAAATGGGTAAAACAGCTATGATCATTCTTCAAAACCGCGTAATGCTCGCCGCCGTTGCTATTGATGCAATGTGTTGGGGCGCTCTCGTTTTTCTTTCAATCCACTGGTTCCAGTGTCCAGCAGCTTAGAGGTATAAATGTCTGACGAAGTTTTGACTATAAAAGTAACAGAGACAGAGCTTGATTTGATTACTTGCTTGCTGGAGCAAGCCGGTACAATGGAGGACTCTAATGGTCAGCCTGCTTTTGAACTGCTCCACGATCTGATGGAGCAGGCCGCGCGACCCGGCGACTGGACCGAGGATGTGGAACCAACCGAGATCGTGGAAGGGTTCAGCTTCACTATCGCAGAGGATCACATGTTCCAAGCCGGGATCGATGCCCGCGAGCAAGTGAAAGCATCCAGCCGTGCAGCCGATAGACGAGCGCGGTCTTTCGGAGAGTTTGATGTCAGCGGTGCAGATCGCAAACTCTCAGATCAGCAGCTTGTTGATGTATGGAACCCCAACGACCCGACAAACTGGTAAGTATATGAAACTATTAGCTTTTTTAGCCATCGTGTGCAAGCCGGGATCAGGCACCGTGTTCGACTCGACGACGATTAACCTCGTTGTTGACATTCCCTTGACAACTCAGACCTTGACGAAGACCACCGAGGGGGTTATATTATAGGTATAGAAAGGAGAAAACTATGACCATCGAGATCGGCAGCATTGTGACAAATGTGGGATTCATCCAAGGACGCAATAACTCAAATCATGGGCTTGTTGTCAGTCTGTTAGCGGACGGTAAGATCGCCCGTGTGTTTTGGGCTTCAACTCAAAAGAGCGGATTTTGCTCTGTTGTGGACTTGCAAGTAGTCTCTTGACATTCTCTTGACACGATCACCCTTGCATTTACCCGTCCGCTATGTTATATTATATGTATAGAAAGAAAGGAGATTATTCTATGGCTTCACAACTCGACACCGTTACCCTCTGGGAGACTGCCCGCGAGCAGTTTATTGACCTTATCCTTCCGATGATTCAAGAGGATGAGCAGCGCCTTGGGCATGTTGACACCGTTGCACGCTCCGAGGCTTGGAGCAACTTCGTTGATGCACTCCATTACTCCGACAGCATTAGCGACTGGCAAGTTGCAAACTGGGAGCATCCACCATGCTGCGACTGAAACAGAAAAAGCTGGGACTGATCCCTTCACACTTGGTATCGCCTGAGTTTGTGAGCCTGATGATCAAGTTTGACGCTATCTTGCTCGCTTGTCTTGTCCTGTTTTCGCAAACCATCCCCTGACATTCTCTTGACAACTTAGTTGTTGACTTCACCCCGTTTTTAGTGTATAATATAGTATATCAAGTAAGGAGATATATCAATGCAAAGAGCAATCGACCAAATCAAAATCCAGACCGCTAAACAATACAAGCCTGCGCCTGCGCCTCCAACGCGCCGCCAACTGACTGGTTGGACCGTCGAGCAAGTTGGTCCTAAAATGTGGGTTGTGTTTCGTCACTCCAAGACTCAAGGCAAACAGGCGGTGATGGACTTCCCCGATCCTTCTTGGGCTGAGTCGTTCGCCGCTGGTTGTAACGAAGAACACAAAAACCCCACGCGCATGAGCGCGGCGAGCCTTCGCAACAAAAACAAGGAGCATTTGACTGAAGATGATAAGATCGCTCTTGCTGCTCTTAAAGATGGCGAGGGTATTTAATGAATGACTTTTTGCAAATCCTGTTTTTCTCTCCGTTGCTGATGCTGGCCTTCGGGCTTGGTATCGCCATCGGTGAAGCAATCCTATAATCACACCTAACCCGTAAAGCGCAAAGCGCGAGAGGTAAAAGAAAGATAATGAAAACCCCCAACTGCATAGGGCCGATAGCTGCGACGGGCTTGTATATGTCGCAGAGTAGTATGTTCAACCCTAACCCTTGAGGTTAAAGATAATGAAGATCCTACAGTAAAGGCTATAAGAGGATTAGCCACCCTCATAACATACCAACACACTCGAAAGGGCTGCGAGTATTAAACCAAAGATCCCCCTTTTATTATGTCAGCAAAATACTATGTCACTAAATCCGATCTTAAACTTGTCGATGGCAAGTTAGATTATACTGAAACAATACTAACGAAGCCAAGCGATAAGATCGCAGCTATCAATGGTAAGCGTCGATTCTCCGCTTTGGGAGTCGCGAACGTACATGTGATCAAGTATGTTAAAAAGCGTTATAACAAACTTATGCGCGAACAAAACAAACGCCACAAAGCTGCAAAGCTAACGGCTGCGGACATTGCCAAGATGGCTAAACAAGCCGATGAAGAACTCAACAAAAAAGGAGCCGAGTAAGATGGAGTTTGTTATTTATGGCACGCTGGTTATTCTGACCACGTTTGTCATTGTTGCGATCAACGAGGTAGCCAAAGAGGTTAAAAGCATGCGCGATGTTTTTGAGTCTCACTATCAACTTGAACGTGTGCCTGTCCGTGAGAACGTGTATAAACGAAAAGGTGTAGAACTGTAATGTTTAAGGCCGGAGAGTTAATCAAAAGAAAACAAGTATCATCTTCATCTAAAGGCTATTGCATAGTAGTCGATAAGGTTGGAGATAACTACACTCTTTATAATAACTCTCTTAAATGTTTACAGCAAGTTGCTTGTGTAGTAGTAAACAGTTTATATGCGAAACATACATAGGTGTGTTTAGGTAGGGGTTTATGCGATAGCTAAGTGTTTGATATTGTGCCTGTTTGATGATGGGATGCGTTTTAATATGTTTTAATGCGCTTGTGTTTAGTATATACGTTGTGTGTGTATCGTCAAGTATTTTATCGTGTCAAGTCATATTCTGTCCGCTTTTGCATGCATTTGCTGACATGTTCTTGACAAATGACTGCTTGACATTCAGGGCGCGAGAGTGTATAATATAAGTATAGAAAGCAAAGGAGTGCGCTATGTCATGGGAAACTGAACAAAAACTTTACGATTGCTTGGGGGCAATCATGTGGACGGCTATGCTAATCATGTTGATGGCATACTGACACTATATGCGGGACACTACCCGTAGTGTGTGGTGTTGTTGGTTATTAGCGAAATGCTGGGGTCTAACGAAAGTCACACACTACATGTAGAATCCATGCGAGTAATACGCGAGAATACATAAACGAATACAGTTTATTATATTATTTAATAACTGTTTAGGAGGGCAAGCTGATTGCGGAGACGAGATAAAATAAACAAGGCACTTGATAGTGCAGTTAGTAAGGGCCTTATCCTTGGGTTCTATACACCGTTAGCAGTATACATATATGCGTGTGTATTATATGACGGAGCTAAACAATACTATAAACAGACTCGTAAATGATTTGACAATCACTTAACAAGTTGTTTGCAAAACCTTTACATGGGTGGTCCCCCCTCCCCCCCGGAATCCGTCTCTCGGGAATCCGCTGCGGGCGATAGCCGGTGCTTAGCCTGTTTTCGATAGCGCTCCAATTTTTGAGATATTAGCCTTGTAAAAAATACCCCACAAAAAATTTCCCAGATATATACATCTAGGGAAAGGTAGGGTGAAAGAGTTTTTTAAAAAACCACCTAAGCACGACTTCGCCATTGGCGACTTAGTGACTTGCACGTGCCATGGCGGTCTAGCGGTGATAATAGAGTTATACGATACAAATGAACATGTACAGATGAATATGGTAAAGATATGGTGGATAATATACCCGCATGCAGGGATTAAAGAAAGAGATTGGATGCATACTATAGACAAGTTATATAAATTTAATAGAATAGGAGAATTATATGGGCTATAAATACACATGTTGGCATTGTGGCACAGGAATGGTGATTAGGCTACCGGCGCATTGCCCGGAGTGCGAGCGACTGCTAGTCGAACCGGTAAAGCGCAATGTCAAGTGACGAACCGTTAGAGGTTGGTGACCTAGTAAAGTGGTATGATATGTATGCGTGTGATACTATAGTAAAAGATACAGGCGTAGGCCTAGTTTTACGCGCGTACATGTCGACCGATATCGCGATGGGCCACCTACACGTGCAAGAATATGCTATTGAAAGGCTGTTGTACGATGTGCATTGCCTTAAATTATCGGATATCCGCACTTTCCCCGCGCGCGATGTGGTTGCTATCTAAATTGCGGACTATTTATAACTATACCGGTACCCCCATATGTCTACAGATTTACTGCTCATCGAAAAATTAACCAACACTGATAAGAATGAAATTAAGTCATTAATTTCCAAAGAGCTTAAGTCAGCTTTGGCTGACGAGGTTCGTAAGGAAGTTCAAAAAGTTTTTAAATCAGCTGACACTAAAGACGCTATCGGAGATATTACAAAAAAAGTTCTCAAGCGTCTATATAAAGACCTATCCTTTCAACATCCTTATATTATTGATCGGATTAAAATCAAGTAGGAATGTCATTGATGATTAATTTACTAAAGATACCGATAATTGGCGCGCACGTGATTGCCGTCGACGTGTCGACGATAGAATCTTTCAAAAGCGAATATATCTATTCGATAGAAAAGACAAGCAACGAAATTTACATACCAAAAAATATATGCACAATTAAAGATAAAGATTTATTAGTCGAGCAAAATTTCGAATCTATTGTTAACGTATGTCTTGATATTAAAAAGCCCATGATGCTCAAGAGGCCTGTTAACTCTAATTAATTTACCATGGGCGGTAAATCACTATCACTATCAATCGGTGATGTTATAATCGATAAGTCGACTAATGATGTCGGCGTCTTGCTATACAAATATGATATATTGTATGACAAACACACCATCTCCTATCCGGAGGATGAGGATATCATTGTCTGGGCATGGGAAATCTTTTGGTCCGGCCCACATTTAAAAGGTTCTCGATATCAATCGTATACTGAATTTGGGCTAGAAAACATGATCTTAGCCGGCACTATCGACCTATATAGAGGTAGCGGGTAGGCAAAATTTCATGATTTATGACTTGCGAGAACGAGCAAAAAGGATTATATTATCTAAAGGTGACATAATTATCGATAGGCACAACAATAGTGTTGGAGTCCTTTTAAGGTATATACACCGTGTCGATATAGAGCACGATGACCTATACTTTTGGGAAATAGCATGGACTGCTGGAGATAATAACTTATCTGACTTACAAGAAAAGGGAAAATTTTACCTCGAAGAAGAAGGCCTTAAGCTTTCAATTATAATTGATTTATACGAGTGGAATCCCATAACTAAAAGTAGTCATAAAAATTTTACCGAAAAATAAAAAAATTTGCGTTTGAAAATGAATAAAGAAAAAACTAATATTACACAACCTCATATACTCTGGGACGTCCGCGAGGGAGACCTTGTAAAAATTAAAACCTTTAGTTGGGACGGGCATGCCGAATTGGAACACGGTGTTATAATGGAAAAATTAAATAAAGAGCAACAAACAATGTTTCCAATTGTAAAGGTTTATATATTCGAGCGACAAACTTTAGAAGAATTGTACGCATACAATATAGAAGTTATTTCTAGGACTGAGGAACTGGAACGTAAATGAAATTAAAATTCAAGACCCTGTATAAACGAATGTGCATCGGGGCTGGATTTTTAAACTTATCTCTATGGCTTTTTGCTTATCAAACCAGCAACCATGGACTTCAAACACTATCGATTTTGAATATGATTTTGCTAAGTTTTGTTTTATTAATTGACTCAAAATAAAAAAGCCTATATTTACCTATAGGCGGACAAAACATTGAAAAATATATTTTTACCTATTTTGTGTGTTTTATCGTGCAACTATGATTATGCGATAATGTCTCACGAAAAGCCCGAAAAAGAAGTAATATACATAACAGAAACCGAAACCGAGACAATAGTTGAAGAAGTCGAGGTAGAAGTACCCGTCTATGTTGAAGTGGAAGTACCGGTCAACGAGGGTATTATTTGGATTGACTCTTTTACCCAACATATGTCGATTGACGGTATCGATATCTTATGGGTTGTCGATCGATCCGGATCAATGAACCGGTATAACGCAGAACTTCTGGCGGGGGTCGAAGCAATGTTACTGGCCCTTCCAATTTCAGATTGGAGACTGGTGATGATAAGTGCTGACCCGGCACGTGCGATTAATAGCACAGAATTCCCGTTGGTTCCCGGTGATGACGCTGCTGATGCAGCTGCAATGCTAGCAACGCTAACGACAGCGCCCTATGAGGAGGGCTTTAATTCGGTTTATGATTATATTAATCACAACCCTTATTCTTCAACTTGGATGAGGTCAGACGCTGGTCTGCTGGTCGTGTTTGTATCGGATGAGGAAGAACAAAGTGATATAGAATACCCCTACCCCTCAGATTTTATAAGTTGGTATAGTTCTTTAAGAATGGGTTCGGTATTTATGGCTAGCATAGTCAACCAAGAAAGTTCAGAATCGCTTTGCACGTGGCCTCCGAGTCCAATCGATGTTGGTGATAGATATATGGAAGCCACAAATATGCTCGGTGGTGTCGTTGTGGATATATGCGACACAGATTGGTCGCCCGGTGTTACGGACGCAACACATTCGATCGAGCCTGTTGAAAAGATCCTTCTTACTCACAAAGCAGAAGTTGACTCGATTAGAGTTTTTATTAACGGCTTATTAAATCATGATTGGTATTATGCAGAATCAGAAAATACGGTATATTTTACTATTATTCCATCTGCTGGTCAATTGGTAGAAGTTGGTTATAGGTATATAGAGACAGATACCGGCACTACTGATACGGGTTCATAAGGATTAAAAAAATGAAAAAATTATTATTAATAGCGATGATGTTTGTTGGGATTGGCAATGCACATGCGGATAACTACAAGCCAACTCAGCCATCTGAAAAGGTGAGTAAGGGACTAACATCCGTAGAACGAGACGTTAGAAATGCAGCGGTCAAGGTTACCACACCCGGCGGTGGGCATGGTTCAGGCTCTTTAATACAATATAAAGATCTGACTCTGGTAATTACAGCTAGGCATGTTACCGACGATGCTATTGGAACAAC
>JGI25128J35275_1000701_pt1 | contig 10351 bp, 11 predicted proteins | sample ETNvirenome_2_60_FD_35275 | JGI IMG/M metagenome (IMG submission 35275)
AATGTAATTACTGTATTAGAAGTAGACGAACATGACAATAAGACAGTAGTATTTGTAGACCGTTGTAAGAATGTTGAGTTTAGAGAGAATATAGAAAAGGTTCGGCTAATAGGAAAAATGTTCCATCCCGAAGTAGTCCTCTTTGAAACAAACACCTTTGCTAAATCATTTACACAGGAGTTAAGGAATGTGTCTGATTTGAATGTGCATGATTTTAATACAACGAGAAAGAAGAAGGAAGAGATTATTCTTAGTTTGCAAATGAACTTTGAAAACGAAAAGATTCGTTTGCCTTATGGTAATGAAGAAAGCCGAAGAGTTACAGGTACACTGATAGAAGAATTGTCAATGTTTGCTATTACTGAAAGGGGCAAGTTTGAGGGTATTGGCGCACATGACGATATGGTGATGAGCCTTGCATTAGCAAATGCGGCAACACATACTATGAGTGAAACATTCATACTCTTAGACGATATGGGAATATTTGAGCCGGTGCAAACTAACAAGTATGCGAGGCAGAACGGTTTTATTGGTATGAACTTCTGAGGTGATTAAATGACTACTGCTGAAGAATACGAAGAGGCCCGGTTTTATTGGTATGAACTTCTGAGGTGATTAAATGACTACTGCTGAAGAATACGAAGAGGCCGAAGAATCAATGGGTCAATTGGCAGAGTTAGCAAGNNAAGAGGAAGAAGAACGGACTAAAGTTGAACAGGCTTTAGGTACTAANTTAAAAAGTATTAATGATTATGTCATGTCCGACTATGAAGCCATNACTACTCTATCCAAGAATCTAAACATTAATGCTACTGATGCGAGAAAGCGTCTTAGCACATTCCCTTCAGAATACATAGTTGATGGACAGACTATTCCCGACTTGGTAAAGAAGATGCGTAAAGCAAGAAGAAGCCTAAAGGGAGAATCAAGAATAAGAATGTCTAAATCAATTGATACTGTTATTGAAGGATATGGTGAACACATTCACAAGTGTATTGATTCTATTTATTGGATTAGTCCATACAAGGTTCCATTACTCAAAATGAGATTTACAGAAAAGGATTTATCAAAACTCAATAAGATTGCTGATGTTAAGAAAAGAAGAGTTGTTGTTGATTCTCTTTGTAAATTATGGGAAATTGATTTGAAGAAAGAAAATATGGCATATAGTAAAGAATATGCTAAATTAGANAAAGATTCAAGAATTGCTAAGAAAGAGTTTAGAGAAGAAATAAAAAGTATTACCGACCAATCTTTAATTAAATCAAAGAAAGAAAAGTCATTAGACTTTATTATGAAGGCAATATGCGAAAATCCCGGAATTGGATTAGGTCAGATACATGATTCAATGCCGACTAATTTACACAAAATAAACTCAACCAGCACTATTTCTAAAATGATTAATAAATTAGAAGTAGGCAGTTCTAATGGTGGTTATTACAAATTACCTAATGAATTAAAGAAAAATGTATGGGCTTATACTGCTGCATTTATTGATTCAGATGGCTACATTACTATGGATAGAAACCACAATCCAAGAGTAGGTTTAGTAGCAACAGGAGAGAGAGGTAAGGTGTTTATGAATGAAATGCACAAGTCTATCGGCTTTGGTAAGTTACACTTAGACCAAAAATCTCCACAAGATACAAGGCCGGTAAATCGTCTTAACTTCTATTCGCAAGATGATGTGCATAACCTATTGACAAAGTGCTTGCCGCATTTTAGAATGAAGAAGGGTAATGCTGAGTTATTGTTAGAATTAATCCGTATGAAAAAGTCATACAAGAAGGCTGATTGGTACAAAGGTAGATGTGAAGAGATATTCAAATTAATGAAGTGGGAAAATCACAAAGACCATGTTGGATTTGATTTCCTAAAAGAAGGTATATATGTTGATGATATTGCTAAATTACAAGGAAACTGTAAGATGTCCGTTATGGATGAGTTAGAAGGTATTGGAGGCATGATTGTATGACATGGGAAGATATTATTCACAAGAAGGGGAAAGCAAAGAAACTAGACTGTTGCGCTAGAAAAGTCAAAGCATCAGCGAAAGTTTGGCCTTCGGCATATGCTTCCGGTAGAGCAGTACAATGTAGAAAAAAAGGTTGTGCTAATTACGGTAAATCTAAGAAGTGATTAATATGGTATGGCAAGAAGTATTAAAACGCACATTAACTGCGAAGCCTTCTTCTGAAACAAGTCTTAGAGATTGGTTTGGCCGTAAAGGTGCTAAAGGAAGCAAAGGCGGTTGGGTTGATTGTAATACTTGCCGTAAAGATAAGAAAACAGGTAGAAAAAAATGTAGTGCCTGTGGTCGTGGTAGTGGAGAAAGGCGTTCTAAATATCCTTCTTGTAGGCCTACACCTTCTGCTTGCGGGCAAGAAGGTAAAGGCAAAAAATGGGGAAAAAGGAGATGAGAGTATGAGTTGGAAAGAAATACTAAAAACAGAAAAAGGCCACTGCGGGTCAGAAAAAACAGATGAGGAAAAACCTATCATTGAAAAAATACCGGACTTATCCGGTGATGGTAAAGTAACTCGTAAAGATGTTTTAATCGGTAGGGGCGTATATGATAAGCAAGGAAATAAAGTCAAGAAGGCTAAGAGGTTTAGATTACGAGAAAAAATAAAATGCCCTAAGTGTAAAGGAAAGGGTTGTTCTCATTGTGATGATAAAGGCTATCATAAAAAAACAAGTCGAGGAAGGGGGTTCACGGCATGAGTTGGGAAAATGTAATTAAAAGAGGACAAAGTTTCCGCCGAAGAAAGAAGATTGCTGAACATAATGCACCTATTCAAAGGCTATTGAGCGAGTTAGAAGAAAGGTATGAAGATGTTCATTCTGAGTTGATTGCATCTTCAACAAGCACAGTAAGAGATTTATATGGTTTTGATAAACAAATGAAAATGGTTAAGGAATTGCAAGATGTTGTTACAGAAATAAAAGAAGAAATAGAAAAACAAAAAAGCAAACTAAAAACATTACCTGCTGATAAAGTAAAGGGCGAAGGAAAAGGTCAAAAGAGGGAAGAACAGTGACTTGGGAGGACATTCTAAAAAAGAAGCCCAAAAGTGCAAGGTCAAGAGCCTTAGAAAGAGCCAAAAAGAAAGGGCTTAAAGGATTAAACAAGCCTCAGAGATTAAGTGATGATTCAGACAAATCTCATCATGTTATGGCTTTTGAAGGTAAAAAGGCTAAGTACATCAAGTTTGGACAAAAAGGAGTCAAAACAAATCAAACTGCTGGACAAAGAAAAGCATTCAAAAGTAGACATAAGAAGAATATCAAGCGTGGTAAAATGTCTGCTGCTTATTGGGCTGATAAAGTAAAGTGGAGTCCTAGTAAGACTAAAGAAAAGAAGAATAAAAAGTGGCGTAAAGGAAGTTGATATTGTGTCGTGGATTGATTTGCTGAAGGCTGATTTTGTTGTTAAAACAGATTACCCCGAAGCGGATTTTTGGCTACAAAAAAGAGGTTCTGAACAGAATGTTGGAAAACCCCTGCGAAAGTTTAGCGAGATACAAGGCCCATATAACATAGGAATTAAGGTTCCCGAAGGAATGAATAAAGAATATGTATATGCACAATTAGCCGCTTTATTTAGAAAAGGATATTGGCAAAGACATTCTTATGGTACTCTTAATTTACAACATATTAGAGTGGATGATGTTAAGGAGATTTTAGAATCGTTTGAAGATAAAGCAGACTACAAAGATGTTACATCAGATAAAATAGAAAAGATATATGATAAGTGGTTAAAAGATTCTAAACTAATCAGTGAGTTACTAATGTCAAGTAACTCTCTAATTAGAGAAGGCCGAGAAATTAAAAGGTTCTTACAAAAAATGGAGGGGATGAGATGAATTATTGTGGAATATGCTATACTACACCCGACCTCAAACCTTTTGGATTTTGCGAAAAGTGTTGGATAAAACACGGTAGGCCAAAGGCTATGAAAGCATCTATAAGAGAAGGCAATCGTCATAAGCAGTAGGGGGTTCTTATATGGCTGATAAAAAACGCAGATTTTCTTTTACTAATTTATTTAGGCGTTCCACTCCTAAACCTGCTGATAGGCAGATATTCAACATGGGTATTCAAGAAAGACAGAATAACTACATGATGACAGCACCTATCATTTATTCTATGGTTCAACAATCAGTTATTGTTAGAACCTGTATTACTCAATTAAAACAAGAAGTATATCGAAGAGGATATACTTGGGAAAAGGCCTTTGAGTCTATTTGTAATAGTTGTGGAAAAAAACACCAAAGACCTGTTGCCGCATGTTCAAGATGTGGTTCAGAAGATTTGAAACTGCCCGATGTAAAGCAATTAGAATATGCTGAGAAGTTTTTGGAAGGGTATGTTAATCCATCAGAACAGTTATTTATTGATGTCTTGAAGGAATTAGAAGATGATTTGAATACTATGGATGATGCGTATATTGTTCTTGTTAAGGAATACTTCATTGATGGTAACGGACAAATAAGAATGCACCGTATCAAAGAGATATTCAGAGGCGACCCTGTAACTATGTTCATCTATGCTGATGAAGATGGTGTAAAAGGAACCAAAGGATTTACCTGTATTAATCATAGAGATGTTCTACATACAGAACCACATCATACTTGTGAACACTGCGGAGGAAATACTTATCCTGTTCATTATGTCAATAGAGCAAATGGTGATGACCAATACTTCTTAGAGGGAGAAGTATTACATTTCAGTAAATATAGTCCAAGTAGACTCTATGGTTTCTCTCCTGTTATCACACTATACAATCACATTATGACTCTTATTGCTATGGAGAATTATGTCAATTCAGCATATACTAAGAGTAGAATGCCAAGAGGACTATTAGCAGTACAAACACGCAACATGGACTCAATGAGAGCATTTTGGCGTGGTGTAAAAGAAAAGATGGAATCAGACCCACACTTTATTCCTGTTATGGGTATTGAAGCAGAAGGCGGTAAAGGTGCCGTAGAGTGGATTAAGTTTATGGATAGTCTAAAGGAAATGGATTACATTTCTGTAAAGGATGATTTGAGAGATAGGATTTCAGCATTCTATGGTGTGAGTAAAGTATTCATGGCTGACAATACTACAAGTGGCGGTTTGAATAATGAAGGTATGCAAATCTTAGTTACTAATCGTGCAGTACAAATGGCTCAGAATGTGTATAACAATTATGTATTCCCATACTTAGTTAAGCAGTTTGGAATTACAGATTGGGTTCTCAAATTACCGCCATCTGAAGAAGAAGATGAAATCGCTGAGTTGAGAAAAAGAGAGATAGAAGTCAATATTGCGGCTTCAATTAAAAACTTAGGCTTTGAAGTAGAAATGGATGAAGATGGTAACTTTACCTTTGAAAAACCAGAACCGGTTGAAGAAGAACAACCAGCAGAAGAAGGTGAAGTGGAGAATGACCCATTAGCAGGTTCTAATTTAGACCAAAGGGATTTAGATGAACAGTCAAGGCAATTTGCTGAAGGTGGAGGAAAACCACAGGAAAACCCACCAGCCACAAGGAATAAAGCCCGAAACGAAGTAGGGCCGGATAAGCGTATGACAGGATTACCAGCAGAAGCAGGTAATCAGAATGTAGATTCAAGAACCGAAAGAAGAGTTGGTTGATATGACAGATAAAATAGAAAAATCAACAGTAGCCCTTGCATTAGCAACAATGGTTATTAGTAAATTAGGACTAAAGTATTTAGATAGGCAAGAATTAAAAGCGAATAAAAAGCAGTTATCGGAAAAACTTGCCAAGCATCCCGACTTTGTTGAACAAATACAAGCGGCAAAGAGTACGGAAGAGTTAGTAGAAGTTGGAGAAAGTATTCTTCCCCGATTAGAACAAAGAGCGCAAGTTAAGAAAGAAGATAAAATAGAAAAAATACTTGACGACCCTGAAATGTCTAAATTAGCAGGTGGGTTAGCGATAATAACAGTAGGTTATTTCATAGATGCGTATTCTCGAAGATTAGGAATGAGAACCGCAATGAAGGTCAGAAAAAGAGAGTTGATAAAAGAAATCAAAAAGAATCCTAAGTTTATCAAAGAAGTTACAGAAGCATACGAAGATGCTAAAGGAGATGAAAGCATAAAAGAAATTGTAGATGCAATTGGTATGAATAAACTAATTAAGATTGCGGCTGAAGAAGCAAAGAAGTTGGAAGGTTCAAAAGTTGAGAAAGGTGTTATTATGAAAGAAGATTTGAAACAAAGAGAAATGAGATTAAAGAAGGAATTAGCAAAGGTTAGAAGTCAAAATGCGGCTGATAACCGAAAGGCAACAGTTAGTAGAGATTACTCTATTGGTGGACTACCACCGGACACTACGCATAAACCAATTAATGCGTCTAATGATGTTCCTGATGTAGTTTTGCTACCTTCTAAGAAAAGAGGAAAGAAAGAAAACATTCCATTCTGAAGGTGATATAATGTCCTCTTGGAAGTCCATCATAGCAGGTCGTGAAAACGATGTCTATTTTCTACTAAAGGAATTAGTAGAAGATAGAGAAATAGCGAAGGCTATTGGTGATTTCAAAGGAGTATCTGGCCCGAATAAAAAACAAGAGGATGAGCGTAGTCTTAAAGAAAGACTCAAAGACTTTTCTAAAGGTAGGGTCGAGCAAAGAGAAAAAATAGAAAGAGCATTTGAATTATTAGAAAAAGCCGTAAAGGAAAATGATAGTAAAGATGCTTCTGAATATATAAAAGAGTTATTTGTTTCAAAAGAAGGCCTTACTCAATTCGATAAAGAGATTTATGAAAGCATTAAAAATGCAATGGACACAAAGAAATATGAAACTAATATTGATGTAAGTGATAAAGATAAAGAAATACTTGCTAATTATGGGCGACAAACAGTACGAGATTTTATTGAAGAACAGATAGAGTCCTCTTTAGGTTTAATTGAACCTAAAGAAGTTGATTATGAACAAAAAATAAAAGAAAGAGAAGCCGAGTATAAAAATGCGCGTGATAATGCTAAAGAAGAAGGTAAAAAATTAGATAAACAAATAAAGTTTATGGAGTCTGTATTAGGTGGTAAAAAGGTAAGATTGAGCGAAGTCGCTGAAGTATTAGAATTACCTATGAGAATAAGAAATGTTTCTTTAGAACAAAGAAGAGAACTACAAGACGATATTCAAAGAAGAGAAAATAGGCTAAAATCTATTAAATTAGAAATAAAACGGGCTAAAAAAGAAGTAAAGAATATTCAAGATTTTTTCCGAGAGGATAAAAAAGGTAAAGGTTTGGGTAGAAAAGGCCCAAAAGCATCTCAAAAACTAAGAAGGGAACAAAGAGATAAAAGAATAAAATTAGAAGTTACACTTAAAAAATTAAATAAAGAATTAAAAGAAATAAAGCCAAACGAAATAGAAAAAGATAAAAAAGAATTAAATGCTTTGAAGTTAGAATCACAAAAAAGTATGAAATTAGAAACTATTCAAAATGAAAAAGGATTCAAAAATGAATTAAAATCTCTCAAGAGAAAAAAACAAGGATTATCTTCTAAAGAAGAAGTCGCTAAAAACAGGCTATTCAACGCAACCGTAGCAATAGTTGGAAATGCTGTCACTGAAGAAGAAAGGAGAGATATTTTTGAATCATTAGAAGAGTATGGTAAAAGTATGCCAAAAGACGATGATGGAAAAATAATTACTGATACCATTAAAGAAGTACAAAACCTTTCCAAAAACGAATTAAATAGAAAAATAAGAGATTCAAAATTAAAAATAATTGCCTCAGATAAAAAGAGCGCATTGGAGTCTTTTGATGAAACTACTGAATTAGTAAAAGTAAGAATAGAAAATATATTTAGTCAAAAAGAAAAGGATAAATTGATAGCCGAAGGTAAAGAACAAAGACCACAGGCAAAAGAAAGTGTTGCTTTCTCTGAAATATTTAGTGAAATAGAAGGAAAACCTGCTTTGAAAACTATTAAAGAATTACTTAATGAAGAAGGATTTAAGCAGTATCTTAGTATATTAGATAAGAAAATAGTAATAGAGGGAGAAAAGATAGGTGCCTACAAAAAAATGACCGCTAAACAAAAGAATAATTTTATTCTTGATAACATGCCTAAGTTTAAGGAATACTACACTAGGCTAATGAGGGCATTAGATGATTTAGTACCAGAAACACCTACTAAAGATAAAAAGATTGCAAAAATTAAAAAGTTAATGGGGAGTATGCAAAGCAGATTCATAATGACTAAAAAGGAAAAAGAAAAGCGTAAAAAGTCACCTATTAGATATGGCGCATACAGAACTGCTGATTTTGAAGGTAAAAGTAAGGCCGGTATAAAGCAGGTTGTTAAAGAACAATTAGCCGAAGAAGAAAAAATGCTATATGGCTACTTCTTTGAAAGAGCAAGAGTTGATAGTGCAAAAAAGCAAGAAGCATTACTAACAAGTGATGTTGGTGCCCAAACAAGAAAGTTTTGGACAGAGTTATCTTCAAATATGGATGCTTTTTCTAAAGCGGCATTAAACTATCAAAATGAAGATGACTTTGTAAAAGCAATACAATCTTTCATTGGTAAAAATAATCTGCATGTAATAGATATTCTTAACTTAATGGGAACTAAGAGAAATAATAAAATTAGAAGTGATATACTTACTTCTATACAAAGCAACAAACTTTATCAGGATTTGACAAGGGCTAAGAAAGAAGCACCTACTCGATACAAAAAAGAAACTCTTGAGCAAAAAATTGCAAGACAGAAAAGAGAAGGGAAACAGGAGAAGAAGATACCTAAGAAGTATGAGCCGGATAAGAGGTATGAACCAAAAGACCCACGATTCCCAGAAAAAGAATCTATGTTAAAATCCGAAAAAGAGTCTGATGAGAAAGTGATAGATTCTATAAAGTGGGGCAAATTAAAATTAGAAGATGCAGTTAAATTAGCAAATGACATTAAGGCCGCTAAAGATTCTGATGATTTCGATACAAGTAACAAAAGACTACATACCTTCTTTACAAAAGAAAAAGGTAAAGAAGATAAGAATAGATTCTTTGCCTTCGTTGATGTAAATAGAAAGGCAGAAGTAGTTGTTAGAGGATTTTCCTACAAAAAAGGAGATAAAGGCTACAATGAAATAGAAAAGGCCGCAGACAGTATTCTCAAAAACTTAGAGAAAGAAGTTACCTTTGAAGGACAGAAAATGACTATACTTGAAGTAATTAATAGAATATCAAGAAACACTTTCAAATACAAAGCCGGTAGAGTAGATTCTGACACGAAGGATGCGGTAAGAGAACAGTTTGGAAAACTTGTTGAAGAAGCGATTAAGAATGTTAAGACGAAAAAATCCGAGCAATTCAGAATACCTAAGTTTTTCAAATCAAGAATGAAAGAAGATACTAAAGTGTTTAGAAATGACTTAATGAGAATATTCATGCCGCTTAAAGGTAGATACGAATTTGGCTACAATGCAATCACTAGAGAATATGAGTCTTTAGTTGAAATTAATGAGATAATCTTTTTGGGTTCCACAAAATTGCAAGAAATAATATTTGATGTTTATGAAAAAATAAATAGTATGGCTAAAGTAGAACCTAAAGAAAAAGATATTGATACAAGAGCAGAAGAAATGACTTACGCAGGTTCTCTTTATGCAAAGAAAAATGCACAGTTAAAAAGATTACTTAATGCTTTGAAGAACTTTTGGGAAAATACTGACGCAAAATTAGATGCTAAATCAAAAACATTGTTGGATTATGAACGAAGGATGAACGAAAAGATAGAGTCATTATCACAAATGGAAGATATGGATAGTCCTAAAGGAAAGGCTACTAGAAAAGTTATTAATATAATGAAAGATTTTGCTGATAGAATAAATGAAGAGAAGAAGTTATTGGCATAATGAAAGATTTTGTTGATAGAATAAATGAAGAAAGAAAAGAATATACTGATTCCCGAAGCAGAGAAGAACATATATTAATGGACAAAATAACTAAAGTCCGTGAAGATATAACTAAAGAAATAGCCGAAAATAAGCGTCTAATAGAGGCTATGGAAAGCGGTGAAGGAAAAAGAACTAAAAGAGGAATCAAAGTACCTGCAAAGGAGGAAGATGAATGACATGGGATTTTTATGATAATGGTGAAGAGTTTATTCTAAAAACCAAAAAAGAAGAACCAAAAACTATTCTAAATAGTTTAGATAAAAAGCAAACAAAGAGGCTCAAAAAGACATTACAGGCGGCTGAACCAACGGAGTTTTTCGGCCAAGACTTCACAAAGATGGGTGACTTAATTGATGTTCTAAAAGACTTGGACTTGATGAAGTCCGACAAAAAACTTAGTAAGCGTATAAAAGGCATGG
>JGI25128J35275_1000703_pt1 | contig 10346 bp, 17 predicted proteins | sample ETNvirenome_2_60_FD_35275 | JGI IMG/M metagenome (IMG submission 35275)
AGAGGCGATTGACTTAAACCGCTACAGCAACCAAGTTGCTAGACAGATTGTTACGAATTACAACAATGTAATTTTAGATTTAACAAATAAATTAGCAACCATAGATGAAGTAACAGCACCAGCTACTGTCGCAAGAATAAGGGTTATGTTGGTACAGATGAAAGAAAGTCTTGAAAGTTGGTCTAATGCTAGTGCAGTTTATTTGGCAGACGAACTACAAGGTCTTGCTGTATTTCAAACAGAATTTGTAAAAGATCAACTTGAAAGGGTTTTACCGAAAGGTACTGTTGGCGTTAACTCTGTACAAATATCCCCTGACTTTGCTCGTAGTATTGTTTTTACAGATCCTACACAAGTAAACATATTAACATTACCAACTGATTTAGAATCTACTGTTCAGAGAACATTTAACCTAACTGCTGCCAAAGGTTCGGCAATAACTTTACCAAGTGGTCAAGTAGCAGAAAAAGCTTTTCGTGGAATATCTACAAAACAAGCAGAATTAATTTCAAGTCAAATTCGTATTGGTATTACAGAAGGCGAATCTATACCAAAGATCGCAAAAAGATTAAGAGGTAGATTGCAGTTTGGAGCAAACCAAGACATGACAGCAAAAGCACAAAGACTTGCTGCTGGTGATGGTATGAGGTTAGCAAACAACCAAGTTATGACTATTGTAAGAACTTCTGTTAACCAAGTACAAAATTCTGTTAATCAAGAAACATATGCAGCAAATCAAGAGGTCACGCAAAGATATGAATATGTTGCAACTTTAGATGCAAGAACAAGTGCTATCTGCGGAAGCTTAGATGGCAGAATTTTTAAATATGGAGAAGGACCTATGCCACCACAACATTTTAATTGTAGGTCAACTACTGTTCCGATAATAGATGACGAAGATTTGCGGAAACGATTTCCTGATACTCGCCCTAGTGCTACTGGTAGAGTGCCACAAGGTATGAACTATGCGACTTGGTTAAAAGATAATCCATCAATACAAACAGATGCACTTGGTAATAAAAAAAGATTTTTTAATTATCTTATTGATAAAAAAAGAAAAAGTCCAAGAGAGGCTTTGAGATTAATAATAAAAGATGATGGAACAGAGCTACCATTAAAGGAGTTAATAAAAAAATATCCAAATGCCACTTAAAAAAGGGAGACAACCAAAGACAATTACAAGCAATATAAGGCAACTAATACAAGAAGGATATTCAAGAACCCAAGCTGTTGCTATTGCTTTGTCAAAAGCTGGTAGGAAAAAGAAAAAAACAAGACGAAAAACAAAATAAAAGATATGATATTTATAGTTGCTGTTTAAATTATGCCAATGGGAAAAGGTACCTATGGTACAAAGGTGGGTAGACCACCAAAGAAAAAAAAGAAAAAGGGTGGTAAAAAGTAATGGGAAAGTCATTAGCTGAAAGATTGTCTGAAGCTAAGAAAGCAAAGCAGACTCCAAAACCAAAGAAAAATGCGAAAGCTAAGAAGGGTTCCTAAGGATAAAAAAACTGGCATTGCAAAAAAGTATTTGTCAGGTTCAAGAAACCCTGCTGCCAAAGCTGCTGAAATTAAAAGAACAGCCAAGCTTTATAAAGAAGGTGCCTATATTGATATAAAAGCTGTACAAAAATCTAGGGTAAACCAAGATGTCACAAAAAAGCAGAAGAAAACCACTAAGCGCCGCCGTAAAAAATAGCCTTAAAAAAAAGGCTGAAGGAACAAAGTTTAAATATGGCGAACTTGCTGCTGTCTATAGAAAAGGACAAGGTGCATATCTTTCTGGCGGTTCTCGTAATGTACCAATGGCTGCTTGGGCAATGGGTCGGGTTAATAGTTATATGAGAGGTGATAAAGCAAGAACAGTTGATATGGCTATTTATAAAAGGTATAGAAAATAATGAGTGACCCTAGAATTAAAAAATTTGGTCTTGCTGGTTTTAATAAACCTAAAAGAACACCTAACCACCCAAAAAAGTCACACGTTGTTTTAGCAAAAGAAGGCGACAGAGTAAAGCTGATTCGTTTTGGTATGCAGGGTGCAAAGAATAAACCACCAAGACAAGGCGAGTCAGATGCAGATAAAGCAAAACGAAGATCATTTAAAGCAAGACACGCAAAAAATATTGCAAAAGGTAAAATGAGTGCAGCCTTTTGGGCTAATAAAGTCAAGTGGTCATAAATTTGGTATATTAATTCTTAAAAGCTACGCTTTAATTTATGTCTGAAGAAACAAAGGAAGTGGCTACGCCACCAACACCAAACAACACAGAAGTTGAACAGTTAAAAGAATCAATAAAAAAATTAGAGGCTAAAAACTACGAACTGATAGGTAAGCTACAAAACCAAAAAAAAGAAACCAAAGTACCAGAGGATTATGAGTCTTTGTTAGCGTTTAAACAAAAACATGAACGAGAACAGCTTGAAAGTGAAGGAAAATACACAGAAGCTACACAAAAACTAGAACAGCAATACAGAGAAAAATCTGCTGAAGATAAAAAACGAATTGAAGAGTTAACCGCAAGAAACAGGGAACTTGAACTTATTGCACCTGCAATGCAAGCTTTGTCTGAAGTAACGCATGACCCTGAGTTGGTATTAAATAATCTTGTGCCGAAAGAACAGATGCAGATTAAAGAAGGCATACCAGTTGTTATAGATGGGTATGAACAGTTACCAGTACAAGATTATGTAAAAAATAAATTAGAAAAAGAAAAACCTTATCTGTTAAAAAATAAACTACCAACTGGTGGAGGTGCGCCTATCTCAAGGCCATCTACTGATAATTTTTCAGAAGATATGTTGAAACCATTTTTAAAAGCAACAGAAGATATTACGGAACAAGGTAGAATCTTTAAAACATATGGAAAAGAAACTTGGCAAAAGTTGAGAGATATTGCCAAAACACGTTAGTATATAAATATTAGGCAAAGCTACGCTAAGTCAAATAGGGTTACGCCCACACCGTTAAAATTATTTTTCAGGACATGGCAGTTCTTAGAAGTGATATTATTATCCCTGAGATTTTTACGCCTTATGTCATTGAACAGACCACTCAGCGAGATGCCTTTCTTGCAAGCGGTGTGGTCGCACCAATGGCAGAGCTAAATGCAACAGAGGGTGGTGATTTCGTTAATGTACCTTTTTTCTCCGCAAACTTAAGTGGTGATTTTGAGGTTCTTTCAGATTCTTCTTCATTGACTCCCGGTAAAATTTCCACTGATAAACAGGTGGGAGTTATCTTACACAGAGGTCGTGCGTTTGAATCTCGTGACTTAGCTGCACTTGCAGCTGGTTCAGACCCAATGGCAGCAATCGGTCAAAAGATCGGTGCTTACATTGCAAACCAAAGACAAAAAGATTTACTTGCTTGTCTTGATGGAGTATTTGGTTCAATTAATGCTAATGATAGCAACTCTGCTTTCTTTGGTCTTACTATTGATTCTGAGTCAGGCGATACACCAACTGGTTTATCTCCAAAACACGTTGCAAAAGCAAGATCAATTCTTGGCGATCAAGGCGACAAGCTAACAGCAGTTTGTATGCACAGCAAGGTTTACTATGATCTCGTTGAGAGAAAAATGGTTGACTATGTTCTTGCATCTGATGGAAACGGCGGTTCTGCAACAGCAAGTGGTGGTACTATTGCCCCTGCATATGCTGGTGGAAACGATACAGTTCCAACATACTGCGGACTAAGAGTTATTGTTTCTGATGATGTTTCTACTACTGGTAGTGGTTCTTCAACAGAGTACAGTACATATTTCTTTACTGCTGGCGCAGTAGCTAGTGGAGAGCAAGCTGGTCTAACAACAGAAACAGACAGAGACATTCTGGCTAAATCTGATGCTATGGCTATTGACCTTCATTACACATATCATCCTGTTGGTTCAAAGTGGGCTGTTACTACAACTAACCCTAATAGAACACAACTTGCAACCGTAGCTAATTGGTCGAAAGTTTACGAGACAAAGAACATTGGTATCGTAAGAGCTACCAACGTATCCACTCAAGACTAAAGGTAATTAAATCATGCCAAGTTTATTCGAGGTTAGTGCTGGTAAGTTAGCTGGACCAACAACAGGTGGTACAGTAACCCAAGCAACAAACAAATCTACAGGTGTAACTCTCAATACAGAGAGTGGACAAATTACTATGAACAATGCACAGCTTGACGCTGGTGTTGAAGTTACATTCACAGTAACCAACGATAAAATCGCTGCTACTGATTGTGTCGTTGTAAACCACGGTTCTGGTGGAACTGCTGGTTCCTATCTTGTTGGTGTATCCACTATTGCTGCTGGATCATTCAAGGTAACAGTTACTAATGCTTCTGCTGGTAACTTAAGTGAAGCGATTGTTATTAACTTTGTTGCACTTAAGGGTGCTTCAAGCTAATGGGATTATTCGCTTTTAAGCGTATGAGAGAACAAGAGGCTGCCAAATTGGTAGTCTCTGCTCCCTCTAAAAAAAAGAAAACCAAAGTAAAACAAAATGGCAATCTCGATAGACGCAACAGTGGGAGGAGCATCAGCGAACAGTTACATAACACTGTCTGATGCAAACGCAATAATAGAAGGTCTTGTTGCAGATGATGATGTAGCTGCATGGGACGGGTCTAATACTGATAATAAAAATAGAGCTTTATATACTGCTGCGGTAAGAGTTGATCGAGAAAGATTTTTAGGCGCAAGAGTAACTAATACACAAGCATTACAATGGCCAAGACAAGGTGTAAGAAAACCAGACACTTATATAAATACATATTCAATAGGCTTTCCATTTAGAATATCTACAGATTATTTTTCAGAAACAGAAATACCAGAGCAAGTTAAAAAGGCGCAAGTCATACTTGCTGTTTACTTGAATAATAATCGTAATGGTTTAGGATTAAGTGGTCTTGAAGATTTTAAAAATGTTAAAATCGGTAATCTAGATGCAACACCGAATTTTTATGGTTCGGTTGGTGCTGATAGAGTACCACCACTATTTGAACGGTACTTTACTGGTTTACGAATAAGTGGACCCGGCAACGTTGCAATTAAAAGGAGTTAACAATGAGCTATTACCCAGCTGCCAAAATTATTAATGATACTGCTGCACATACAGGTCGATTTGGCTGTATTAAAGCATTACAAGATTCTGTTATCAATACGCTTGTAGCAGAAAACATTACAGGCGATTTAACATCTTTACAGTTTAAATCAAATACAGCTATTGAAGGTGTTATTACAAGTGTTAAGCTTGATAGTGGTACTGTCATTGCTTATCTAATATGAGCCTTGCAAACGCCTTAAAAAAAGCTGCATCAAAAACACTAAGCAAACTTGGTGGAGATGTAACCATAAGGCAAGTTTCTGCTGGTACATATAACACAACTACTGGTGTCATTACAGAGACAACTTCTGACACTACAATTAAAGGTTCATTAAGTAATGTAAATAGGTCTCAGGTAAATGATCTTATTGAATCTCAAGATAAAATTTTAACAATATCTGCTGGTGACCTTACCTTTGTACCAACTACAAAAGATAGAGTTGTTATAAGTAGTGTTGAATTTAAAATTATAAGTATTCTTGTAAATGAACAAAATAATACACCAATTAGCTTTGAACTTGTCTTGAGGTAATTATGGTAAGACAAATTAGATTAGACCAAATAGATGATCTGATGGCAGAAGCAGTACAAGAGTTGGTACAAAAAACAACATTACGTTGGACAGAATTATCAAAAAAAGCTACACCTGTTGGTGAAACTGGTAACTTAAGGAATGGCTGGAAAACTAATATACAAAAATTTAAAGGGACAATCATAAACAATGTTGAATATGCTGAACCTGTTATTTATGGAACTTCTTTACCACCAAGTTGGCAAGGTAAATATAGAACCAGACAACAAACCATAAAAGGTTTTCCAGAATTACAAGCAAAACAACTTACCACTCAATATATACCAAATGAATTACGAAGAATTATTAGGAGTAAGTAATGGCTGCAACTAATCTCAACACAGTACGATCTACTATAGAAGGAAGATTGGCAACAGAGTTAGCAAGCAGCCCTGTTATTCCTGTTGTATTTAATAATATGTCTTTTGATTCAACTACAGAAGATACCTTCGTGCAATGCCAAACAAGTTTTGGTTCTGGTAGTTATTTAACAATGGGAGGTTCTGCTAACTCTACAAATAGTGTTGTTGGTTTAGTACTTTTAAATATCTTTACAGAGGAAGGTATTGGTGCCGGTGCTAATTATGTTATTGGCAAAAGGTTGCGAGACCTTTACAATAATATTACAGTTTCAAATGTTATTTTTGATTCACCTATTGGACCAGAAGTTTTAACATCTAGTCCAGAAGGTAAATTCCAAACACAAATTAGAATTACATTTGAAATATATGAGGATCTTTAATTATGCCAAAACTTGTAATCACAGAAGAAATGCTAGATGCTATCGAAGCTGTTAAAGGTATAAGAGACTCAAGAATGTGGGATCCTAACTGTAAAAGATATATGGAGAATCAACAAAATACTAAAAAAGATGTAAAAAAGTCTGAAATCAGCTAAACTATTTATTAATAATTCTTTTTTTTGTTATGGCTGCCCTTAAAGGTGACGTAGGTAAAATCATGTTCCATAATGCTGCTGGAACAGAAGCTGATATATCAGGTCTTAGAAATTGGTCTTTATCAATAACTAAAGACACAATGGAAACCACAGTGCAAGGCGACACTTCAAAAACTTTTATTGGCGGTCTTATTTCTGGGGAAGGTTCAGCAACCCTTATTTATGATAATGCTGGTAACTCTGATTATTTAGCATTTGTTGAAGATGTATTAACAACAGGTGATGCTGCAGATGCCTTATTTGAATTATTTCCAGATAGCAGTGCAAGTTCTAAAAAAATAGGTTTTTCGGGAATAATTAATGGAGCAACTTATGGTGCTGAACTTGGTTCAATCCAAGAAATCAACATAACATTCCAGACTTCAGGTGCCATAACTTCAGATATATAGTAAATTAGGATAATACAATAATTTTATATGACAACAAAAAGAACAGTTGACATCATCACTGAAGCTTTTAGTGATGTAATGTCTAACAGACGTAAATACGAATTAGAATTACCTAATGGAAAAAAAATTGATATATACTTTCCACCAGTTACTAGATATGACAGACAGAGAGCGCAGACATCTGCTGGATCTGATGACGCCTTAATGGTCTCTACACAACTGCTTTGTCAACTTGCACAAAATGAAGATGGTTCTAAGGCCTTTGCATTAGCTGATGCTGTAAATCTTCAAAGAATGTTGCCTGAGAAAGTTCTAAATGATATTGAATTGTTTTTATTTGAAATCAAGCTTGACGTTGATACAGCAAAAAAAGATTAAGGAGAAATAACTGGCTTTACTTTGAGTTGTTTCTCGCAGTTGAATTAGGAAAAACACTTACAGAACTAAGACAAAGCATGACAGAAGAAGAGCTGATGTATTGGGCAGCTTATTATGAAATTAAACAGGAAAAAGAAGAAAAACTTCGTCAAATAGCAAAAAACAGGTAATATATAAGAAATAAGATTTATAAAATTAAGTGGCTGAAAGTATAGTTTCCTTAAGAGTCGAAGCAAGGAATGCAATATCTTCTTTAAATAAAACATCTTTAGCCACAAAAAAATTATCAAATAATGCAAAAGGTGCAACAGCTTCTTTAACAGCTGCCTCAACTGCAGCAAAAGGATTAGGTGCTTCTTTAGCAACTTCACTTGGACCATTGCTTTCTATTGGTGCTGCTTTTGCCACTGTAGGTAGTGCAATAGGTACTTTCACAGCAAGAGAAAGAGATGTTGAAATTCTTAGACAAGGTTTAGTAAATTTAGGAGAAGGCACTGTTGCTTTAAATGAATTGCAAGTAGCAGCAGATAAGTTAGGTAATCAAACTTTATTTAACCAAGAAGAATTTACTAGAGGTTTTAACTTATTAACAAGTTTTAGAAAAATTGGTGTTGACTCGTATGAACGTGTAGCCCAAGCTGCAGCGGATATTGCTCAGGTTAACCAAGTGGATGTAAGTACATCATTTATGCAATTAGCCAAAGCATTACAAGATCCAGAAAGAAATTTATCAAATTTAAATAGATCAGGTATTGCGTTTACAAAAACACAAACTGATGTCATTAAAGAACTTATGAAAACAAATAGAACCGCAGATGCCCATGCCATGATTCTGCGAATTGTTGAAGAAAGTTATAATAAATTATCACAAGCTGCTGCAGAAGGTTTTGCTGGTAGTGTTGATTCTTTAGGAGAAGCTTTTCGTGATTTTTCAGAAACATTAGGTAAAACATTAGAACCATCTTTAATTGCAACTACAAAATCTTTAACAGAGTTAATAAAAGCAGCAGACGACTTCATGAAATCACCAATAGTAGAAGCTTCTGCTGTTATTGCTGGTATCGCTTTAGCTGCAAAAGGGTTGCCAGTTATTTTGGCTGCAGTAGCCCTTGGTTTAAATAAAGTTGCTTTTGCTGGGGGTGTAATGACACTTGCTATGAATGCATTTCCATTTGTTGCTGTAGCTACAGGAATTGGTGCAATAGTTACTTTGCTGTCAAAACAAAGAAAAGAACAAGAAAAAGTTACGGAAGCATTAAAAAATAATGAAAAAGCACAACTAGAAGCTGTTGCCGCAGGCCTTAAAACAAAAATGGCCAAAGAACAAGCAATAATAGACAGGGATAATGACAATAGATCAATAAATGCTGCAGAAAAAAGATTAGCCTTATTAGAAGCTCAATTAAAACCTATACAAGATAGATTAAATATCGTAATTCAAGAAAATGCAGAACAAGATAAAGCAAACAAAAAATTAGAAGAAAAAGAAGAATTATTAAAAAGAAATGAAGAGGCCGCAAAAAAGCTTAAAGAAAAGTTTGATGCAATAGGCAAATCTGTAGAGCAAAATATAGTTCAAAATTTAACTGATGCCGTAATGGGAGCGCAAACTCTTGGTGATGCGCTTAATGCTGTTTTGCAAAATCTGCAAAGACAACTTGTGCAGATGGCAGTACAGAGTGCAGTAGGTGGAATTGGTAATTTATTTAGTAGTGTTTTAGGCGCTGCATTTGGTGGCGGTGGCGGTGGCGGTGGTTTAGCTAGTTCTGCGAAATTAGGAGCTCAGGCAACAGCCATGACTGGAATACCTAGTGGTGAAGATTTATTACCCGGATCTTTTGCTAATGGTGGCAACCCACCTGTAGGAAAAGTTTCAATTGTAGGTGAGAAAGGACCAGAATTATTTGTACCACAAAAAAGTGGTACTATAATTCCTAATCATGCCCTTGGGGGTTCAACAAACGTAGTGGTCAATGTAGATGCTTCTGGTTCTGCTGTTCAAGGTGATGATGATAAAGCCACTAAATTTGGCGAGGCAATCGCAGCAGCAATACAAGCTGAAATTGTTAATCAAAAAATGGCTGGAGGTTTATTAAGTTAATGGCTAATTTTCCAACAACAGTCAATCCTACTTATGGGTCAAGAAAAAACTCCGCACCAAATATTCGCATTGCACAGTTCGGTTCTGGATATTCTCAACGATCAACTTTTGGTATAAATCAAAATTTAAAAGTTTATCAGTTTACATGGAAAAATATAAGTGAAACAGATGCCGATGAAATAGAAACTTTTCTTGATGCTAGGGCAGGTGTAGAAAATTTTGATTATACTCCTGCTGGTGAAAGTGCTAGTAAAAAGATGATTTGTAGACAATGGAATAAAACTATACCTTATTTAAATAGAGCTACAATAAATGCAACATTTGAGGAGGTAGCGGAAGCATGACAAGTAAACAAGTTTCACCATCATCTTCAAAAATTAGTGAAGAAATACAAAAACTAGAACCATCAGCAATCATAGAATTATTTGAGTTGAAATTAACTCCTGAAGTAAATGGTGTAACTGAAACAACGACATATTATTATCATGCTGGAACTAACGAGTTAAAAAGTAATATTGTTTTTGGTGGAGTTACATATGTTGCTGCACCTGTTCAAGTTAGAGGTTTTGATAAAAAGACAAAGGGAACATTACCTCGTCCAACTTTTTCTGTTGCTAATGCTGATAACGCTATAACAAATTTAATGCTTTTATATAGTCCTTTAAATGCAGAACTTAAAAGGATTCAAACCTGTAAAAAATTTCTAGATCCTGTAAATTTTTCTGGTAATACAAATGCAACAGCAGATTCTTCAGCAATTTTTCAGACTGATGATATTTGGTATATAGATAGAGTTGCAGCAGAAACACCTGAGATAGTTACTTTTGAACTTACAGCCAGAATCAATTTGCAA
>JGI25128J35275_1000710_pt1 | contig 10286 bp, 32 predicted proteins | sample ETNvirenome_2_60_FD_35275 | JGI IMG/M metagenome (IMG submission 35275)
TATGATGAGCCATTTGTAGATATTAACCAAACTAATATATTCAAGTCCTAACACAAAACAGAGATAGGGCCCCGAAAGGGGCCTGATTCTCTAATTTTTTTTATTTTTATATTTTTTTTATTTCTGTGCACGTAGGTAGATTGTGCACGTAAGTAGCTTTTATATAAGTTCACGCACGTAGGTAGTTTATTTTTATTATATAGTGTGCACGTAGGTAGGTAATCGCTGTAAGTTGTGTAATATGTGGATATATATGTAAGTTAAATCATTCCCTTATTTAACCTATATTATATAAGCCAATTAATATACCACATCCCCCTTACACATCCCCCCCAAAAAAAGTTTATATTTTTTTTAAAATATCGGGAACTTTTTTACAGTTGTATAGTATACTATATATAACAATTAATTAGGAGTTTTAAATATGTCAAATAATAATATGATAACTAGAAAATGGAGCAAGAAAAATGTTCAATCAGCTTTAAGGTCTCTAAGAAATGCGAAGGGGTCAAAGGGTCAAAATATTTTTTCTGTTAATAAATCCGGTGATGGATTTTATAAAGTAGTAGCAAATAAAAATAATGATCTTGTATTTAGTGCAATGATAGGAAGGTTTGACTATCTAGTCACATTTGATAAAAGATTATTTTCAGAACAATAAAAAAAACTTTGGAACTTTCCGCAAATCGGAGAGTATAACAAGTAACAAAACAAAAAAAAATGGAGTGTTAAAAATGAAAATTATTACAGCAACTGAATTGCTTGTAAAAAAAAGCAAGGACAGAAACAAAAAAGAATTAGAAGATTTAATGGAGATTATATTATTAGAAAATAGTGGTGAGTGGTTTAAAGATAGAATATGGTTGGATGAACTAGAAAATATACTTTGTTTAAATGTAGATGAAATCTTTTTCAACTTAAACGGCTTACCATTAGATGATTGGTTACGAGCAAATACAGATTGTGACGTAAATAGCGATAAACAATGGCGAGTTTTTGGAATCAATAGATAATAATAATAACAAAAAAAAGGAGTATAACCCATGTTTAACACAAAAACAGCAACAACAACAAAAACGTTTGACAAATACAAACAAAACCTAAAAGCAGATTACCATAATGTATTTAGTTATAATACAAAAGTTGCAGAGATTGACCACGACAAGAGAACAATTACACCGCTTGGTTGGTGGTCTGTGACCACATCAAAGCACATAAATTATGTGGGTTCTGAATACAATTACAAAGTACAGAAAGCAAACTAACTTACAGAAATTAAAGGGGGTGTGTAATGCATCCCCTTTAGGAGAAAGATATAAACTATCGTACTCAAGTACGATAAATAAAAAATAAATGGGAACTTTATTTTAAAAGTGTAGTATAATAAGTAAACAAACAATAAAAGGAGCAGTAATACAATGAGTAATAAATACAACGGATGGACAAATTATGAAACTTGGAACTTTAATTTGTGGATCACAAACAACGAAGGAGATTATAGACACGCCCTACAACTTACAAAGGATTCTATAAATAAGTATGAGTTGTCTGAAGACCTTAACGAGTGGGCAATGGATATGGCTTATGATTCTTTGAAAAGAGATACACATGGATTTATTAACGACATTATAAGCACTTCTATAAAAGAGGTCAATTTCTATGAGGTGGCTGAACATCTGTGGGATGAGGCACATGATGGGGAGGAAGAGTAATGAAAGAATACATAAGAAAAAAAGTTTTATGGGATCAGGATTATGGAGATGGACAACCTAAAGATATTATAACGATTGATTCAATATGCTACAAAGGAGGATTTGATAAACTAAACGAACCGGTCTTTTTAAATAAATCTAAAGATAGGTACATGACTTTAGATTATGTTAAGAAACATATAAGGAAGGATAAATAAAATGCACATGATAATAAGAAACATAGTATACGCCAATAGCAAAGGCGAGGCACTAGGTAAAGCAAAAAACAATATGGACTACTTATGCGAAGGACAATATCCATTTGACTACTACGATACTTTTGATGATGGTGGTACTTCGTATTGGGGTGATAGGTTGCAACCCGTATCACATATAACAACCATAGAAGGGCGTAAATTGGTGGTAGATGGATGGAGAAACACATTAAGGGATATGAGGTGGCACTTACAGGAAATACGGAAGATTACAGAAAATAAGAGTGACCTAGAAATCATACAATCTCTGAAAAATAGTCACCTTCAGTACCATTACAAATCTGTGGGAGACTACCGAGGTGCAGGAGTATGGATGTATGATGGTGATGGCGAAGGGATAAAGTCTAGGAGTCATTTAAACAATGTGCTAAACAAATGGGATGCTAAAGACCTACAAGATCAGAAGGTTTTTGTAGTACCCGCAGATGTACATTATTAAAATAAATTGGAACTTTTAATTAAGTGTGTAGTTATATAAGTAACAAAGATATTAAGAGGTGGAGCGACAGTCCATTAGCACCTGAGAAGGAACAGAGTCCTCGTTTGGCAAGGAACTGGCTGAAATGCCTTGCACACCTCTTAATAAAAAAAGGAGATATATAATGATAGAAGTAAAAATGGTTTGTGAAGATTGTGAATATGATTTTTGGGGAGCAGAGCAATTTATAGAAGATTTAGATGACGATATGTGCAATGATCATATTTGCAATGATGATTGGAGTCATAAAAAAGGATATACAAAAAACATCATATTTAAAAGTGAGATCAAACAATACATCAAAAAACAATGGGGGCATAATGACAGAAACAAGAACATGTAAAGGATGTAATGTCAGTATGGATTTATCAGAGTTTGCCAAGACAGGTATGTTTGACAAGTCAGGGAATCCATACAGAAGATACTACTGTACAAAAAATGGATGCTACTGGGATCATAAAAAGAAAACACCTAACGGAAGAATGGAGAAGGCTAGAAAGGTGAGAGAGTACAAAGAACAACTAAGTTGTGGAAGTTGTGGTTACTCTCAGAAATCAAGAGGTAAAAAGTTTTCTACTTGGGCATTACAATTCCATCATCACGATCATACGAAGGAAGCCAATGTTGGCAACATGATTAGTAATGGATTCGGACTTAAAAAGATATTTGATGAGATCAAGAAGTGTATTGTCCTTTGTGCTAACTGTCACATGGAATTACATGGACATCAAAATTATTAAAATAAATTGGAACCAATACGAACTAACCTCGTATAACTAATAAACAAAGGAGCAGTAATGAAGAAATATACATTTGGAGTAAAAAAGTGGCTTATCTATGAGGTCGATGCATCAGACAAAGAGAGTGCATTAAAAAGATTATGTGATGATTTTGATCTAGCACCAATAGACGAAGGGTTTGATGCAGATGCTTTCTTGAAGGCTAATTTGTTAGAAGTAGAAGAAATAAAAAAGGAGAAGTAATGGGTAAAATAAAAGGTCTGGTAATCGACATGGGTTATGATGGTGCTAAGAGATACTTGGAAGAGATTAAAAGAAAGGCAGACCAAGACAAGCAAAGGAGTAAACATGCCGTATCCAATGGCAAAAAAGATAACTAAAGAAGATGTGGCTATGTTCTTTGAAATGGACATTGACAACTGCAAACTAAAGAAGAAGGACTTTTGTGAGATAATAGCAAGTTTCATAAATGATCCGATTTCTACAAGTAAGCTATANAAAGATGAAATCAATCTATACTTTGAAACTAGGAGGGANTTGTAAAATGCAATGGGTAATAGATGCTTGGTGTGGGTTTGGCAATAGNAAAAATCGTGTGATACATACGAAGCCACAACGTAAGATTGCAAAAAAAGAAACCTTTAGAATGTATCATTGTGCTACTTGTAATTGCGTATGGGAGACAGATAGAGTTTCACCACAATACATCCATAAATATCAAGACTTTCCCAAGAGGGGGATAGATAAAAAGGAGTGTAAGTACTGTGATAAAAGTGAATAAAATAATAGCAGTTCTAACGATAGTTTTTTGTAGTTGCAGTACGACTATGCCATCGCATAAGATCATGGACAGAGATAAATATGTCCACGACTACAATAGGGAGATTACAGAGTACAATCGAACTGTACAAATGTACTGCAAAAGCCATTACAGATGGGAAAAAGTAAAGATGATAAACACGAAACATGGTGTGGAATTTAGAGTAAAATAATAGGTGTAAGTCGGGCATAATGAATTGGTATTTATTCAGACGATCAATAAAAAACAGTTCGGCTTACACTTCATAAAGGAGAATATATGAACGCTAAACAATACCAGATTATGAGAGAAGAGTTTCTTGAAGAAACTTTGAAACTTTCAGACAATAAACGCATTGAATATACAGAGGGCAACCATAAATCAAATGTTTTATGGAACTTCGAGAACATAGCAAAAACATTAGGGCTATCACCAATGAAGGTACTATCTGTATATTTACTGAAACATACTAGCAGTATTTTTAACTATTTCAAAGATGGTAAGGAATACTCTGAAAGTATCGAAGGTAGGATCATGGACATCATTAACTATCTTTTATTATTGGTGTGCATGATAAGAACATACAAACAAAAAGGAGAAGTGAATGAATAGTTTCACAAAAGCAATAGAGTTGGTAACAAAAACAATTCTTGGAAACAAACCAGTTTCTGTAACACCAAAGAAGAAACGTAAATATAAAAGGAGAAGTAAGAAATGAGCGAACATGAATTAGTATTTGATAAACTATGTGAGATGTTGTTTCCTGAACTAGATGAGGCAGTAGACAGAGAAGCAGAGCATTTAATGGAAGAGCATAACATTAACCATGAACTAATGGTGCAAATCATAGAGGCTTTCCTTTACAAGAGAGCAAAGCAGGTGGAGGGATAAATATGAATCACTCAAAAACAAGAAAAAAATTCCAAAAAGAATTTATACATTTTTTTGTTTACAGCAGTACAGTGCATCAATTAATGCAGATACATAAGCAAAAGTTGAAAAAAAAGTTTAACAAACTTTCTGATGAAGATTTTATAAAAGCAATAGAAGATACTATTTTTGAAAATAAATACGGTGTTGCTCAATGGGTAGAATTTCAGGATTTTTGTAAACATGTAGAGGAGGGTGAATAACATGATACACTGGTTACAATCTTTATCAGAGAATGGATTTGATGTTTTTATCGTTGTATACCTTGCGATACTACACCTCATTTACCACTACTTAATGAGATGGTATATTAAAAACATAACAGAAGACATTAATAATAAACAAAAAATCATTATCAATACGTTAAGCATGATGTCAGATGAAATGCCCGATGTACAAAACTATATAGACTATGAGATTACAAGGGAGGAAGAATGATATTAATAGACTTAGCAGAGTGGATTGTGAACTTCTTTATACTTTCTATGGGACTGGTAATTCTCTCAATGGGATTGTTTATGGTAACTCTAGTAGTGTACTCTATACAGGATTGGAGAGGTAAATGAAAGAATATATGGACTTACAGCTAGAGGTACTTCAGTACGAGACTATGGTAGAAAGAAGGGATGAGAAGATTAAACGACTAAAGGAACTTATTGAAGCTCAGGATGACAACGACTACAAACGGTTTAGATGTTGGCATTGTAAGTCAGAGTTAATATGGGGTGGCGATCACGATGTACAGGAGGTTTATGAAGACGAACAGAGCGAGGGTATTGTATCAAACTTCTCTTGCTCAAATTGTGATTGCAACACCCATGTTGAGGTCTACCATATCTTTGAAAATGAAGGGTGAGTTATGAAAGGTATTTTAAGAGCTGTATTTAATAAAGATGCAAGAAAGGAAAAAGATAGATTGTTTATTAAGTGTACCAATTTCTACAATAAACTATCAGCTTGGGATAAATGTTGTATGATAGAGCAAATACAAGCAGACCTACAAAAGGAGTACGATAAAAACGCATCCCTATATTATTCTAAGATTGCTAAAGTGGAAGGACAGGTTATTGATTATAGGGCAAGTTATGAAGCTAACCGTATTTATGAGGAAAGTTTAGATGTATAAGGGTAAGGATAAATCTGTATGGTTATGCACTCCGAAAGGTGGCTTAGTAAAAATGTATTATGATTTTAAAAAATGCTTTATCAAGTCATATACAAGAGGTGGTATACCAGAACTTAGAAAATGGGGATGGGATATTGAAAAAAGAAACAAAAAAACAAAAAAATAAAATTGAATCTAAAAACAATAATAACTAAATTAAAAAGAATCGAAACTTGAGATGTTAAAGAGGTGTGCAACTTGTAAGGAAGACAAACCCCGCAAGGAGTTTTATATCAATCGTGCTAAACCCGATGGTAGACAATACTCCTGCAAGGCCTGTCAAAAGACGTATCATAACAATACTTGGTATGAGTCTCATAGGCAACACAGAATACAGCAAGTCAAAGAAAGAAAGGCTCGTGTAGTAAGAGAAAACTATAAGAAAATACTTATGGAGTACTTTATTCACGGCTGTGTAGACTGTGGTGAGAATGACTATCGAGTTCTGGAATTTGACCACGTTAAGGGAGTTAAGAAAAGGCAGAACAAAAGACGGACTGAGGGAGTAGGTGCTCTTGTGAGAGCAGGTTACAAGTGGGAAACTGTACAAACAGAAATAAATAAATGTAAGATACGTTGTCGTAATTGCCACCAAATAAAAACACACAAACAGTTTGGGTACTTTAAACATATACAAGATATTATAAAAGAATATGTAGAAAAACGGGAACAAAACAATGATAAGTGAGTTACAGTATATAGAAACAAAAGGAGAATACAGTGTTTACAGTACTAAGTAAACTGAAATATCAAATAGCTAAAGAGATTACTAAAGTGGAGAAGCAGTGGGANGACAATCCATCTAANGATTATTATTTCGCTGAGATTAGTGGTCTAAGAAGAGCCTTACAATTTGTAGAGTTAGCAGAGTCAAAAGAACTTACTGCACTAGACAGATGGGCAGAACAAAAACAAGGAGAGGATAATGCAATCAATACTAGGAAACTATCAAGAGGTTAATATACATAGAGTTAAATCTTTATCTATTGAATCTGACTCTATAATGAATGGAAAAACATTTCTAAAAACAATTTATGCTGAGACAGATGAGGGTGCGGTGATAGAGATTACTTTCTACTCAGATAATAAAGAAACTTTGGAGATAAAAGTTTAAATGAAACTAACAGGGCAGGCAGGATCGGTTTTTGCTCCAACAATTTTCCGATCCACTCCGCAACTACACACCTCAAAAGTCCTGCCCTTTACCATATACTAAAGGAACAAAAATGTTAAACATACAAAAGATATATGAAGACTGGTTGCGGAAAGGCAATAGCCTTCACCAGAAAAAAAGATATCAAGGCAAAGAGCAATGGTTCCATGCCTCGTCAGCGGGGATGTGCATGAGAAAACATTATTTCCAACATGTCGCAGAGGTAGAGCCAAAAGAAATAGATGACAACACCATGAGATTATTTAGGCTTGGAGACTTGGTGCATGGAGATATTCAAGAAGCACTAATGGATTATGCAAGAATAAATGGTTCTCAAATAATGATAGAACGTGAGATACAATTACCTGATGTAAATGTACGTGGCTTCCTAGATGTTATTATTGTTGAAGATAACGCTTTGTACGATATTAAAACCTGCAATGCTTGGAAGTGGAAAGGGATGTTCGGTCGTAACCCTGATCCTAATCCTGCTGTTAATTACAACATACAGCTAGGTACATACGGTTGGTGGTTTGAAGAACATACTGGGAACAAATTGAAAAAGTTAGCGTTATTATATTATAACAAAGACAATTCAAGAATGAAAGAAAAGGTAATATCAAAAAATTATATACAGAAAGCAAAAGAATATTGGTATCACGTTAAAAAGAATTTTGAAACAGGTAATCCACCCATTGAGCTAGGTGTAGCTCCTGTATATAAATGGGAGTGCAACCCTAAGTATTGCAACTTCTATGAAATATGCGGTGGTGGATACAAAGAGAAAGGAGTCGATCTATGAGCGACAAACAACCCGATTGGGATAAAATAACAGAAGGCAAGATACGACATGGTGTCGCAGTGGCCTTCATCGAACAAGGTAAAGACCTAACTGCTGACAACATGAAGACAATGGAAAAGTGGGTGCAGTTTATTATACATGGTTATCACGGTATTAAAGAAATACTTGATAAGAATGGTGCCATGACAGATAAACAGTTGGCAGACAAGGTAAAGGATGAGTTTAATGGTACGGTAGTAAAAGAAACAGATGAACAATACGTTGCAAGTGAAATTATTAATGCAGTTGATGGGTTAGGTGCTAAGGACAAGAACAAAGTAATGTATCAATTAAAAAATGGTAACATCACTATTGACAATCTCAAAGCCTGCCTCACAAAGATAGAGGCCTTGAAACAAGCATAGTGGATACAGGAGATGCATATTACTCTGGTGATCCATTTGATTTCCAGAAAACTGTACCTGCGGGTAGATACACAGCGATTATACGAAGTATGGAAGTAAATAAAGATGTGCAGTTTGGTCAGTACATAGCTGATGTATTTAAACCAGAGTATGAGATTGATGCAAAGGAACATCCAGAATACATAGATTGTTTTGTCAGGGATAACGGCATATTTAGATACAAACAGTCTCAGGGTTTTGTTTATGAACAGAAAAAGAACTGGGGCTTTGCAAAGTTTGTTTCTATTATGCGGGTGATAGATGGTGGAGTAAAGGGTAAGCAATTACCCTTTCTTCACCTATCTGATATTAAAGACGTTACAGTATTAATAGATGTGTTTAAAAAGAAGTTTGTAAACGACTTAGATTCTGAAATACATTATCCTGTAGCAAGAACAATACAATTTGTGAAAGAAGCACCCGTGCCGTTCTAATGGATATATTAACATCAAAAGGTCAAAAATCTCTGGAGTATGAAAGACAAATGTTAGATACGATCAGAAAACATATTTGCAAAAAACACAAAGACAATTCATATTTAATAGAAACAGATAAAGATATGGATGCTAAAGTAGACGGCATGATTGTTAAACAAGGTCAGCTTTCAGGAGTTTTTGAATCAAAATGTAGAGACATGACCCTGATGAAGTTGATGGAGTTTGGTTCATGGCTTGTGACTTTTGATAAAATTATGGACGGCAAGCGACTTTCAGAAATGTTACGAGTGCCGTTTATTGGTTTCTTGTATTTAATACCAGACCAGATTATTATGTATTGGAAGATTACAGATAAATACGGGAACTTTTTGTTTAACTTTGATGTTAAAAACACAAGAACGCAAAAAACAATTAATGGAGGTAGCATTATTAGAACCAATGCTTATCTGCCATTTACAAAAGGAATAGAATTATTATGAAAGAATATACATGCACTGCTTTAATTAAGTATTCAAAGCAAGAAGTAGAAGTTCATATTAACGCTTTGAAAATTGCTTTACAAGGCGACAGTCTTACAAACTATAGAGGCCCCTATCTTAACTTATTAAAAGACATGCAAAGAATTAAAGAACAAATGATGGATAAAGAAAACGATGCGAGAGCAGATAAGAAAAAAGAAAAAGAAGTTATATTGAAAAGTTCTGTTATGCAAGGTGTTCCCAATGAAACAAAATAAACCACGTAAGAAAAATCCTAAGAATGTTAAGAGAGGTAGGCGTGCCAGACAGCGTGGTGCAGAATTACAGAGACAGGCAGTTCGTATGGCAAAAGACGTAGGCTTAGAAGCTTACAACAGAGACAGGGGCGGAGCACAGCATGAGCAAGGAGATATAGAAATAGAAGGACATTATTACGGGTGCAAAAGAAGAAGGCAGATTGCCAAGTGGCTTATCCCTGAGAAACAAGAGGAAGGTGTGGTCATTCGTGAAGATCGTGGAAAACCGTATATTGTTTTAGATTATGAATATTTTATTGGAATACTAACGATAATGAAGGAATTGGCAAATGAGTAAGTATCACCCGAAAAGATTAGGCCCCAGAGGTTTGATTGCTTTTTACAAAAAGCTTTTGAAAGACAATCGGATTACAGAAAATGGATCATGTCACAAAAGATTAAAAGAATTAGAGGCAAGGTTTAATAACAGAACAGGGCAGGCTAGTTATTACAAGAAATTGGATCAATTAAAAACAGATCTGAGTTGGCTAAAAAAGGTAATGAATTAGCTTGCCCATAACTAGGAGGCACAATGGCCGAATACAAACAAAAAGAAAACAGCTTTACGCTGTGGAAAAACAAGTTCAAAAAAGATGGC
>JGI25128J35275_1000719_pt1 | contig 10242 bp, 2 predicted proteins | sample ETNvirenome_2_60_FD_35275 | JGI IMG/M metagenome (IMG submission 35275)
GTAGAAGAATTAGAACCTAATAATTTACCTAATTTCTTAGCTAGTTGGGATCAATTTAATATAAATGGATATAATGAAAGAGATAGAGATAATAATTTATTTCAAGCTTCTGGGTGGGCTAATAATTTTGATTATTATAACGATGTAAAAGTTATAAAAGATTTCTATTTTCAAACCACTAAGAATGGAGAAAAGACTGTTTTAACCCAAGATATTTATATAGATCCTTTAGGAGAAACCTTTAGAGATTTTTTACATAATAGACCTTATATAATAGACGACTTTCTTAGAGGTGATAATTTAAAACAAGATGAGTCTGGAAAATCTTGGTATATAATAAAAGGTGAGGTAGATTCTAGTAATGTAGAAAATGGTAATTTATTAGATCAATTTATTAGCGAAGTTCCAGAGGGATATAAAGTTGGTGATGGATTTGATAATGCGGGAATAACAATAAAAGGTACACTACAACCTCAATATTTCCTAGGAGGTACATCTATTTCTAAAGACGACGAAGAACCCGCAGAAGATACAGCGATTAAAGTTCCTTTATATTCTGTGGCTGATAATAAAATAAAAAGATATTTGGTAAAGCCTATCAATACAGAAGCTATTAACGCAAACCCTACATATAAATCAGATGTAGGTGGGCATGTAGCTGGTGTGTTTGGTGTTGGTGGTGGGAACCCTGGTGTTTTATATGGTTATGTTAATAATAGATTAGGTATAGATTTACCTATTGGATTTTTTGAAAATACAACTAAAGCAGAAATTGCTTTATATAATAGTTTGTCCCCAGAAGGGAAAGCTGGATATATGGGTTTAAGAGAAAGATTTAATAATATAAGCGATAGGAGTGACCAAAAAATTGGTTTAGTAAATGCACAAAAAGCTTGGGTCATGCAAAGAGTTTTGGAGAAAAACTTAGATAGTAAATTACCTCAGAAAGCAGGAGATCAGGAGCCATCAATAGTTAAAGACATGTTAACTGATACTACTCCGCAGGGCAGAGATTTAATAAAAGCTTTAAATGAAAATAATATGCCTATACCAGAATTTTATAGAGTTATGTTNGGCGTTNCTCAGTGGCAATCTGGTATGCCAGTGTTTTATCAAAAATTACCTGCTGAATTTAAAGAATTACCAGAAAACCCTAGCAAGGAACAAAAACAATTAATAGAAAAATATTCTTAATATAATATTATGCCAGAGGAAACAAATTCAATCAATAATCCTTTTAAAGATTATACATATGAGCCCCTGTCTATTGAATCAATATGGTTTAATGATAATAATACAGAGATTCTTGAAGATGAAGAAATAATTGAAGAAGAAGAAATAATTGAAGATGAAAAGAAAGAAGAAGAAGATGATTGGTTTAATGAATTAGGTGAATTTAATTTAGAAAGTCCTCGTGTAGTAGAAAGCCTTAAAGATGTTGGTTTTGAAATTAAAAGTACTTATAATTTATCTGATGACCCAAAAGAAAGAGCATTGCAATATCAACAACTTGGATGGGCTCCAGATAATACTATAGACTTAAATCTTTATCAAAGAATAGAGGGAAGTAGTGCTCCTAATAAACATAAAATTGAACAAGGAGAAATGGAGGCTAAAGATTTATTTACTGAAGAAGTAGATTTAGAAAACCTAACAGATGAACAAGAAATAAATAATTATATAAGCGCTAATGATTTAGATTTACCAAATCCCAATTTATATTTTAATCCAGATAAAAATAATCAATTTGTAGATAATTATTTTGGTATTGATAATTTAAAAAATACTCATAAATTAACTGATGAACAAATTAATGATTTCCAAGGTTATTTAAATAGACTTGGAATTACAGAAGATTTTGAAGAAAGATTAGACGAAGGAGAATTTGATGTAATGAGCGAAGTACAAGTTACAGGTAAAGATGGGATGAATGTAATAAAAGGCGAGGTTCCTATAGAAAAGCAAGAAAGCGCTGATTTAAGAAAAGAATCAGCATTATTAAAATTATTAGAAGGATATTTAACTTATCAAAATAACCGTGCCAATGAAGTAGCTAGATATAAGCATGCTTTAAAAAATAAGGATAAGTACGGAAAAGATACTTATAAAAAAATTAAATTAGAAACAGAAGAAATAAGAACTGAAGAACTAAATATTTTCGGTAAAGACCCTAGATTTTTAGACTCTCCTACCCCAGAAACTTTTATCACTGACGAACTAGACCCTTATTTAGATTGGGTATTACAAGAGACTGAAGAAGAAATAAAGCCATTTAGTATTTGGAGTCCAGAAGCTAGGGAATTATATTTAAAAGAAAATTTTCCTAAATTAGCAAATCATTATGAAGAAGTTAAAATAGCTAAAAGAAATAAAAAAGATCGAATTGATAATTTACAAAGTGCATTAGGTTCAATTGTAAGTGACCCTATAGCATCAACCGTTATAGGTGCGGGGGAATTAGTGTTAGGAATAGGGCAAGGACTTGAAACTGCTGTAGAAGAATTATTTTATTTTACTAATAATATATTAGGGAGCAAAGTAAAAACTAGGCAAATGAAAGCATTAGATCAATTTTCTGATGAATTATATCGCCCAAGCTTAGAGTATAGTTATATTGAAGGTAAAAAAGCTATAATTGATGGAAAAGAATATATTAAAGATCATAATGGCACTATATATAATGCAACCGGTGGCTATACAGTTGGTAATGAAAATCCTAATTACAACGCAATTAATAAAGCTCTAGAAGAAAGTAAAGAATTCGGTAGGGATTTTTCTTATAGAGGATTTATGCGCCAAAGTGGGAACGCTTTAGGTCAATTATCTACACAAGTGGCATTAACATATGGCACTGCGGGATTAAATCGAATAGCCGCGCCACGATTATTAGCTACTCTAAATGGATTTAATTCTGTAAAAAAATATAAAGTAGCAGTAGAATTATCTAAGGCTTTAGGAGGTAAGAATCCTTTTAATAAAATACCTGTTAGACAAGACATACTTAATGTTATGGGCGGTCAAGGAGCTTATGGGGTTTCAGTAGGATGGAATTCCACTTATGATGCAGCTATAAATGCCGGTTTATCTACAGAAGAAGCTAGAAAATTAGCAATGATTGGCGCTAGGGATATGGGAGCTTTATTTACAGTAACAGCACCAATAGCACCTTTACAAAAATTTCAACAAGGGCTAAGTAGTTTTTTCACTAAGAAAACAACAGAAAAAAGTGTATGGAAATTATTAGTAAAAGATTATCAAACTTTAGGTATTAATGGAGCAAGGAAAAATTTTGCTCAAAGATTTAATCAAGCTTTAATATGGGCGCTGCCAAGTAAAAAAGCNTTGGCTACTTTTGGTATAGAAGGTGGTAGAGAAGTTATCCAAGAAAATATACAACAAAAAGGAGAATATTATTGGGTAAATAAAAAATTAAATAAAAAAGCCCCTTTTAATTTTCTTAAAGATACTATGAATTTTCAAGATGTGGTTAATGTTACTGGATTGTCATTTTTTGTTGGTGGATTAGCGGGTAATGTAAGAAATGCATATAGCGGAATGGATAGTGTTAATAGATTCCAATCTTTATATTATGTAGGAAGAAATAAAGAGGCCTCGGAAAAACAATTAGCAACTTTAGTAGAAAATAATATTCTAACACAAAATGAAGCGGAGCAAATATTAATAGATGCTCGTGCTGTTGTAAACCAAGCAGCCAAAATACCTAATTATGTTTCATCAGATAATCAAACCGAGTATGCGCAGGAATTACAAAAATTAGAGGATTTAAAAAGAAATAAGGAAAAATTAGCACCTTCTTTTCATGGAGATATTGATACTCAAATAGCTGAAATTGAAGCAAAAATTATTGATATGCAAGAAAAAGAGGCTGAAAAATCTATTAAAGAAGAGGTAGATATAATTGGACAATATACAGAAACTCCGCTAGAAGTATATCAAAATAAAGATAAATTTTTAAAAGCTAATCCCGATGCTACTCCATATTTAATAGAGGCTTTTAATCAGTCAGATGGATTTATTACTGAAGATGGAAGAATTATTATAAATTTAGATAAGGCTATAGAAACTCGAGCTGTAACAGTGGGGTCTCATGAACTTTTACATAATATTGTAGATTCTGAATTTAGTGATAAAGCCAAAGCAAAGCGTTTGATTAATGAATTTAAAGATGTTCTTAAAACTGAAGGATTTTTAGATATAGTTCAACAAAGAATAGATGATAATTATAGATATGAAGAGTTTAATACTAAAGAAGAATTAGAAAAAGCTAAACAAAGCAAAGACCGCCCAGATCTTACTGAGGAAACAATTTTAAATGAAGAAATTCAAAAAGACGGAAAGGTTAAAGTAGAATTTAAAGAGGAAACTTATGCCCAAGAATATTTAACGGCATTTTCTGATGCTATTGGAAAAGGAGAAATACAATTTAATGAAGATACATTTTTTGGATTAGCTTCATTTTTAGAAAATATATTAAAAAATGTAGGATTTAAAAATATTAAATTTGATACAGGAAGACAAGTTTATGATTTTATAAAAGATTATCAAAAAACAATTCAAAGTCAAAAAGGTAAAAAAATTACTAAACCTAAAACTAAAACAAAAACTCAAGTATCTCCTACTACAAAAGAAACAGTAATTAAAGCACCTTCAAAAACACAAACAAGAACGCTACAAGAATTAACAACTTCTTGGCAACAAGGTGCTGGAGATGTAGATGTGGAAACCGATATACTCCCGCAATTAGAAGCCGCGACAATAAGCTCATTAAAAAGATGGGGTGTTACAAGACCAAAACAGCTTACTTTTGATCTTTCTAATCCTGAAGTAATGAAAGAAATAAAACAAGAAGTTGGAAAAGAGCTATGGAGTTTTATAGAAAATTTTGATGAAAAGAAAAGTGCAGCTACAACATATACAGATAATCTAGCAAAAAGGATAGGTCCTCGATTAGTTAAAATTTTAGCTCAGCCAAAAGGTCAAAAAGATGTAACCGCACAAGAGTTAGAAAATATTGCTGAGGAAGATATCCAAGAAACTGACGATAAAGAATTTGAAAAAACAAAATACCCTACTGATATTGCAGCTATAGAAAAACAAACCGCTAATATTAGGCCAGAGATTTTAACAAATATTAAAAATAGCGTAAAACAATTTATAGCTAGTTCTGTAGGTAAAGTAAAAGAAATCGGGGGAAAAGGCAAAAAAATAATTACTAAACTAGATCCCTCATCGCTTGCAAAAGAATTAAAAGCCCAAAATAAAGCAACAAGAGCTGCAGTAGTTGCTGCAATAGGAAAAGGTAAGCAATATAAAGATTTTGTAACAAAGGTTATAAATGATGGTTATATAGAGACTATTCCTATAGCTGCGATGAAAAAGAGATTTAGGACTGTTAAGGGGTTTAATATAGAAAAAATAGGTAGAGAAACTTTAGGAGCAGGTACTGGTATTTACCAACTCTCTGGATTAAACAAACAAGCATTAATAGATTTTTATACAAAAGATCAAAGTGGACGTAGAAGTTTTATAGATTTATTATCAAAAGGATTAACTATTGAGCAATTTCAAGAAGCAAAAATTGATACAGAGTTTATGAATGATTTAGATTTTAAATTAAAAGAAGCTAAATCAGAATTAACAGCTGAAGAGTTTATGAATGAAGTGGAAAGGATATATGATGGAAGAACTAAAGAAAAAAGATCTTTAGATGTAGTTAAGCCTTCAAGATCCAAACGGTATACAATAGCATTGGATCCTTCTTTCACGTCTGGTAAGGCAAGAAATATAGCTATATTTGAAGAATTTGCAAAGCGTAAGGGCAATCTTAGAATTATTTTTGAGGAAAAAGAAGCAGATGGCACCATAATAAAGCATGAAATCAATCCTCAAGAGCAGGATGTAGAGAATCCTATACAGAGAAAATATGTGCAAGATTGGATAGAAAATGAAAGTTGGAAATATATACCCATTGTAGCTTTAAGCTCTTCTACTTTGGTAAGTTATTCATCTACTAAGACAGTAAATTGGTTTACAGCTGATGAAAGAGAGAAAATACTTGAAAAAGCAGAAAAAAATTTAAAAGCTTATGAAAAAAGAACAGGCAAACCCATTTTTACACCCGATGAAATAAAAGCAGTTAAATTAGCTCAATCAGTAGCTAATTTTAATTCACCATCAAGATTAAATCCTGATTTCTATAAAGGTAAAAAATTTGATAAATTAGAAGAAGATCATTGGAAAGGAACACAAATTTTATTGCAAGGTTTGGCTAATGCAATTAGCAGTAACCCAAATTCATCTTTAGCTATTGCTGGTATATTTAATACTCAAGCAACTGCTTCAGGGCATTTTGTTAGATCTTTGGCTATAGCATTAGGATTTACCGAAGATTTTCAAAAAACCCTAGGTGCTAAACTAGAAATGAACCCAACTATAAAAGCATTAAGAAAGGAAAAAGATGTACATGGTGCTTTTCCAGGAAAGTTATTTTATGAAATGCTTAAAACTACTAAAGAGCATGTCGATCCTTCTAATTTAGCAGGATCATTAATGCTAGAGGCTGTTTTAAATAATGAAGTAGAATTTATAATGCCATTTCTTAAAAAAATATATTATCAAATAGGTATAACCGAAGTTCAAGATAATAAACTTGCTGATAATAGTGGACAATATGGGGATATTTATAGTTATAAAGATTCACAAACAAAAGAATTTATAGACTCTTTGATTAAAGGTTTAAAAGAAGGTGATGCTAATTTAGTACTAAATCCTTTGGTTAGATATTTAAATCCTTTAGTTAATAATAATAGAACAGGGGGAAAACCTGGATTTAATACTAATAAAGTATGGATTAAAGGAAAAACTGTTGCAGAAACTTTAACTTATAAATTACCATTAAAAAATCAAAATGCTTCAACTCTTCATTACCAAAATGAATTAAGTTATTTAGTGTTGATAGGTAAAATGTCTCAAGCAGATGCAATTTCAAGATTAAAGAAAGCATTAACTGTTGAATTAGCTAAAACCGCAAGAGCTAAATTACAAGCTAAGTATAATGTTTTAATAACTGGTAAGGAGCGCGCGCAAACTATAAAAGATGGTAATATTAATTCTTTAGATACACAAGTAAAAGCCCAATCGCTTACTAAACCTAAAAAAGGCATTAGTGTATTTGATTTTGATGATACATTAGCTGAAACAAAAGAAAAGGTTATAGTTAATTTACCTTATTATGCACCCGGCAGCACTAAGGAAGCGACTATAGAGTTAACCCCAGCAGAGTTTGCTGTAGAAGCAGACAGGTTGGAAAGCATGGGGGTTTCATTTGATTTCTCCCAATTTGAAAATGTTAAAAATGCTAAAAAAGGACCTTTAGCAGATCTTGCGTTAAAACGTCAAGGTAAATTTGGTAGTGGCGATATATTTGTATTAACCGCTAGGCCTCAAAGTTCTGCAACTGCTATTCACACTTTTCTAAAAGGAATTGGATTAGATATACCATTAAAAAATATAACAGGATTAGAAAATGGTACACCACAGGCTAAAGCCCAGTGGGTGTTACAAAAAACAGCAGAGGGTTACAATGATTTTTATTTTGCAGATGATTCAAAATTAAATGTAGATGCAGTAAAACAAATATTAGATCAAGTTGATGTTAAATCTGTTACTCAAATAGTTAAAGCAAGTAAAAGTAAAAAATTAGATATAGAGTTTAATAAAATGCTAGAAGAAACAACTGGGTTAAAAGCTGAAGCAGAATATTCCCCAGTTAGAGGACGCTTAGAAGGAAGGAAAAAAGATAAAGGACTTCTTAAATGGCTTGGTAGACAATTAACTATAACTCCTTCAGCAGAAGATTTTATGGGTCTGATGTACGATCTAATGGGTAGAGGTAAACAAGGAAATAGACATACTAAGTGGATTACAGATAATTTAATAGACCCTTATAATAAAGCTGAACAACAAATTTTATCTGCTAAAGTTGCAGTAGCTAATGATTTTGCAGCTCTTAAGGCGTCTTTTCCTTCATTAAAATCTACAATAAAGGGAAACCCTTTAATGGATCAAATAGGGGTTGGGCCATATAATAAATCTCAAGCAATGAGAGTGTATATATGGAATAAACAAGGAATGGAAATTCCTGGACTTTCTAAGCGTGATCAAAATGCTTTAGTAAAAGCAGTGGAGGCTGATAGTGAGCTTAATATTTTTGCCGACGAAGTAATATTAATACAAAAAGGCAAACAATATCCTGAGCCAACTAAGAATTGGGCCGCGGGAACAATTGATACTGATATAATGGGGGCTATCGATAAAGACTTTAGGCGTAAAGTTATGACGGAGTTTGACGAGAATGTTAAAATTATATTCCAAGAGAAGAATATGTTTAAGCTCGAAGCAATACATGGTAAGAAATGGGTTGAGGCATTAAAAGATAGTTTACGTAGAATGAAATCTGGTAGTAATAGACCAGTATATAAAGGAGGCGGAGCAAGGATAGTAAATGAAATGCTGGATTGGCTAAATGGTTCTGTTGGAGCAGTGATGTTTGTAAATGTTAAATCTGGATTACTTCAGCTTTTATCTAATGTAAATTTTATAAATTGGGGTGATAATAATATATATGCAGCCGCTAAAGCTTTTGCAAGTAAAGAGTATTGGCCAACTGTAATGAAACTACTTAATTCTGATTATTTAGTTAATAGACGTGATGGATTAAAAATAAATGTTAATGAAGCTGAATTAGCAAATGCTGCTAGAGACGGTGGTATGAAAGGTGCTATAAACTATCTACTTGATAAAGGTTTTATTATAACAAGAATAATGGATAGTTTAGCAATTGCAACTGGTGGGGCCACTTTTTATATAAATAGAAGAAATGCATTATTAAAAAGACAAAATCCAGAAACAGGTAAAAAATATACTCAAGCAGAAGCAGAGGCAAAAGCATTTGATGATTTCTATGCTATAGCAGAAGAAACCCAACAGTCTAGTAATCCTAGTAAAATATCTCAACAACAAGCTAGTTTATTTGGTAGAGTACTATTAGCATTCCAAAATGTTACAATGCAATATAATAGGAAAACTAAAAAATCTATTAGAGATTTATATAATAGAAGAAAGAAGCCTGGGATGACACAAAGAGAAAGTGATCTTAGTAATATTTCTAGTATTATATATTATACTACAGTACAAAATTTAATATTTAATGCGCTACAACAAGCATTATTTGCTTTAGCTTTTGATGATGAACCTGAAAAAGAAGAAAAAAAGAAGTTGGCTGATGTTGCAAATGGTATGTTAGACTCATTATTATTTGGGCTTGGATTTGGTGGAGCTGCAATATCTACGGTCAAAAATGTATTGCTAAAAGTAATGGAGGAACATGATAAAAAATCTCCAGATTATGAAGAAGCTGTATGGGAAATATTTAATGTATCCCCAGTTTTAGATTCAAAAATACGTAAATTAAGAACAACGGCTAAAACATTTTCATGGAATATGGAAGATATAAAAAGACGTGGTTGGAGTTTAGATAATCCAGCTTATTTAGCTATATCTCAACTTATTTCAGCAGCTACTAATATACCAATAGACAGGGTATTAAGGAAAGCAATGAATGTTAGGATGGCTATGGATGAGGAAACTAGGACATGGCAACGAGTTGCTTTAATTTTAGGCTGGACTAGTTGGAGCTTAGGCCTACCTTATTGGGGTCTACAAAGCACTATTAAAAGAGAAGCGGAACAAAAAGAAAAATTAAAAACTGATTACAAAAANGANATTAGAAANNTAAAAGCTCAAGGTTATAAAAAGGTTATGTATAGAAACTTAAAAGATTTTGATTCTGATGATATTGTAGAAATGCAATCACCAGCAGGAACTGTAGTTTATTATGTTAAAACTAAAAAGAAAAAGTAATGAAAGAAAAAATTAAAAAATGTATTGATAAAATACAAGAAGCATGGAATAAATTAATGTATAAATTAATGTTTAAAAAATACAAGTAATGGGTAAATTTTCAAGTCCTTTTATGGCAAAAAGTCCTTTAAAACAAGAAGGCGGTAAATTTGGGCATAGAGACCCAGGGACTGGTTATTCTCAAAAAGAAAAATTAGAAGATCCAAAAGGCCACAGTAAGGCAGTTAGCGAAGGCGTTGAAAGAATACCACACATGGCAGTATTAGGCGCCATGACTGCTTTAGGAGGAGCGCCTACTCT
>JGI25128J35275_1000720_pt1 | contig 10237 bp, 25 predicted proteins | sample ETNvirenome_2_60_FD_35275 | JGI IMG/M metagenome (IMG submission 35275)
TTGAATAAAAAAAAGAATCCAATAGCTAAGATTCTAAGAGATAGACGTTATCGCCAGATTGTGATAAAGAATAAGAAAGCATATGACAGAAAAAAACATAACATTTCAAGCCGAGATAGTTAACGGCAAATGTCCTACATGCCAAGAACTAACTATGTTAGTAGGCATAACTAAAGAATTTTATAGATGTATGAATTGTGGCAGTGATCTTCACCAATACATAAATGGTAAGATAAGTTANTTGCCTGTACTACAAGCACCTGAAGGAGCAAAGCCTTATGTTAAAGAGTGGCTATAATGTCTAAGAAAAAACCANTATACGGAGTCAGTAACTATAAAAAAGATAAGCCTAAAAAGCGGCCTGGNCGTCACAAAAANAACAGAAATAAACACGAAAAAAGAATGGGAAAATATCGTGGAAAAGGGAGAAAAGGACGTTGACAAATGTCCCTAGATATCCTATATATAGGACATGAAAGAAAAAATAATAACTATTAAAACTAAAGGAGCAAGTCCTAAACAATGGTCTAATCTTTTACTTGAATTAAATCTTGTAAGGAAAGCGTGGAAGCCTTACGGTGTTGATCTACACGTATCAGCTCCTGGACTAAAAAATGTTTTACATTGGGGAACAACGACGAATGATAAATTTAAAAGAGATTGACGAAGCCGCAAATTTATGGAACAAAACGCGCTCTCTAAAATATAAAGAGAGATGGTATAAACTTGTTAAGGAGTTTGCAGATGGCAGAAACATTGATAATATTAATACTACTNTTCGATGGAACGTTAGTAAAAGAGAAGTACGATTTGGCAAGACCAATAGAAGTACATGAATGTTTGATGTATGCGGATGATCATAGAGAAGTCATTGCAACATATAAAGAATTTAAAGATTCACTTAAAAATGGGTGGTATCTTAATGATGGCCGAGGAACTATCCAAGGTTTCATCTGTGAATAAATTGAAAAGGACCGGCGTCCAAATAATGCCTCGCGCTATTCCCTGTACGTCAAGCAATAACCCTGAAAAGGGTAGCCTCGGAGCCTTTGCTCCTACAAAAGTACGTGCACGGAAATTGTAGGGGTTGTATGAATTATTTAATAAGTATTTTAATTGTAGTTGCAATCTATGGATTTATAGTGTGGCTACTTAGAAAGTGGAATAATGAAGATATTAAAACATCCTGATACATTTTTAAGAGGACCTACTGAAAACCTAGACTTTCCTTTAAGCGAGGAGAATAAAATTATTATAAAAAATATGATTAATTTAATGTATCAGGAAAGAGGGATTGGACTTGCTGCTAATCAAGTAGGTTATAATAGAAAGATATTTGTTATGGATGTAAGTAATGAAAAGAATAATCCGCAAGTATTTATTAATCCCGTTGTTACAGCTAAAAATAATATTAAAATGAAAGATAAAGAGGGGTGCTTATCTTGCCCAGGTAAAGAAGTTAAAGTTAATAGATCTTTATCTATTAATTTAAAATGGATGTGTGAGCATGGTAAGGAGCAACATAAAACATTTTATCATTTACCAGGAAGAGTTGTACAACATGAAATGGATCATTTAAATGGAAAATTAATTATAGATAATTAAGAAACACCTACTCCTATGAGGGAAAGAAGAAGTAGGTAATGGTGAGAAGATTCTCATGCATTAACATTTAGAATAAAAAAAGTCAAGTCGTAGCCAACGGCATACAAGTAAATCTAATATAAATTTGATGTTTATTAACATCATCTTTTCCCATACTTTCCATTTTAATCATTGATTGCTCATAGCCCGACATCATACAATCATACATATCATCATATTGAGTAGGCCACTCATAAGGAGCCAAACAAGAGCCGCTGGTATAACTACAAAGTATTAAAGTTAATATAATTTTCATTGACAATCCTATAAATTCACCTATATTAGAGCTAATTAAAATGAAAGGAAACACTTATGACAGACATGAGTAAATACAAAAATGTTTCTCTAACAAAAGAAACATACGCTATTTTGGAAAAGTTATCAAAGTTATTATTACCTGATGCTAAATTATCCATATCAAAGACAATAGAGTCGATAGCAAACGAGAAAGCAAAGAAGTTAAATGGCAAAGCTAAAAAATAGTCTACATAAATATATTTGTACTACCTGTAAAGGTAACGGATTTTTGAAAGTAGGAACAGAGTATGGTGAAACAGTCCATCAATGTTGGGACTGTGATTCGGAAGGAGAATTATATGAGACTAGCGATGACCTTATTGGTAATAACAATAATGGTGGTGTTTCTAACAAGTTGCACTAAGATAGACTTTGAAGGATATGACCCTTCCACTTCATTATTAAAGTGGATCATAAAAGGAGAAAAGAAAGCGGTAACATATGAACGACACTGATATAGCATACATAGCAGGCTTGTTTGACGGAGAGGGAAGTATCCAATGTAAACAAGCTTGGGAAAAGAAAAAGAAACATAAAGGAGTAGGTTACAGAAAAGCCTATTCCTGGCGCATTAACATGGAAATAACTATGACAGATCAATCAGTGTTGATATGGTTACATGAAGTTTTAGGTGTTGGTACGTTAACTAAAAAACCTAGAAAAGGTTTAAGAAAAGATGGCACTAAATATTTAATGCAATGGAGATGGCGTTGTACTTATAGAGACGCGTATNACGTGTGTTGTTTACTTTGGCCCTATGCCCACACTAAATTAGACAAAATTCAACAAGTATTAGAACATTACTCTAAAGAAGTTTTAAAGAAAGGTAATGTAGTTAACATAGATGAATATAAAATGAGAAAGGAGATGATGTTTGAATGACAGATAAAAAAAATAATACAGGAGTAAACCCCGGAGATCAAATACAGGTTCAAACTTATAATTGGGGACCTTGTGTAATTAGATTTACAGTAAGACAACAGTTAAAAGATTTGTTACTACAAGAAGGAGCAAAGGCTACTAAAGATTATAGAGAAAACCTTGCAGGGCAATTAGACAAAGAAATTGGATATAGCTCTGAATCTAAAAATAAAATTATACCTCACATCGCACAATATTTAGGCGTGTATGATCAAATGTATCAAAAATGGAAAATGAAAAAATATGATAAAAAACCAGAATATTTTATGTCATCTGCATGGATAAACTTTCAAAGACAATATGAGTTTAATCCACCGCATGATCATGATGGGTGTCTTAGTTTTGTAGTATATTTAAGCATCCCGGAAGAATTAAAAAAAGAACACGCAGCTTACAAAGGTAAGAGTGCGGGGCCAGGAGGCATACAGTTTATGTATGGTGAAGGCCCAAGAGATTGTATTACTTACATGTCTCATTTCCCTAAAGAAGGAGATATGTTTATCTTCCCTGCATGGTTAAAACACTGGGTAAGTCCTTATAAATCTGACTGTGTTAGAGTTAGTGTTTCAGGAAACATTCATGATTCTGCACCACTTAATTCAATAAGAGAAAAAGCACTTAAATACACACCTGAAAGTGAAAAGCATGTGGAAGATCAAAAAGAATATTTAAAAGAACTAGAGAAAAAGAATGGCTAGACCAAGTGTATTTGTAGCGATGGCGTGTTATGATATGATGAAGGTNGAGACAACCTTATCTCTTCTTAACTTATTTAATAAGTTTACCATGCATCAAATCCCTGCAGAATTTAGAACAGCTAAAAGTCCGTATGTAGGTCACTGTAGAAACTTATTAACTGCAGGCTTCTTACATTCAAATAAAGACTTTTTATTGTTTGTAGATGCTGACGTACAATTTGGTGCTGATTCCGTATTTAGAATGTTAGCAGGAAACTTTGATGTGTGTTGTACTCCTTACAGATTAAAAGATCCTAAGATGAGAGAAATATACCCTGTTTCTTTTGAAAAGTATGATGATATAAAAATTCTTCCTAATGGTTTTGTTGAAATAACGAGCGGTCCGACAGGACTGATGATGATAAAAAGAAATGTTTTAGAAAAGCTTATGAAAGATAAACCTGATTTACAGATAAAGTTTCCTAAAGAAAAGAAAGAAGATATTAACGCTGAGATTATGGGTGAGAAAAGACCGGAGAAGATCCTGCAGATAAGTGTTTGTATAATTTCTTTGATACAAGCTTCAAGGATCATTTATTTTAAAGGAGAAGACATAGCCTTTTGCGAGTTGGCAAGAGAAGCAGGCTTTAAAATACATGCGAACATAGACTCAACAACCATGCACCACGGACCATACGGATGGCGTGGTAAATTTAGAGAGTCTTTTGACAAAGTCACGGAAAAAAAATAAAAAATGGAATTTGAAAGAATAAAATTTGATTCTTGGATACTGCGTTCTAAGTTAGCAGAACATAAAGAAATAAAGACAGAGTTATTAAGATTAATCAATGAAGCAAAAACAAAACCACAAAAAGCAGAATTAGATGATTATTATAATAATCACATAACTCGTCATGATTTTGATTACGGAGATGACTTTGATAGACCTTGGGTAAAATACTTTGAAAAATATTTCAGAGATTTTTTACTAAAAGCTGCAAGAGAAATGGGTTATGGTGAACTAAGAATCATTACGGTTTGGTTTCAACAGTACGATAAAAACAGTTGCCATAATTGGCATGTACACTCAAATAATTATAGTGGAGTATATTATGTTGATATGCCCCAAGGATCCGCACCAACAGAATTTATGTCTTACCCTGATAGGAAGAAGTTTATTAACCCTGGAAAAGAAGGAGACCTTATCTTCTTTCCCTGTTATATTATGCACCGAACAGCCCCACAAGAAGTGGAAGGGAGAAAAACTATTATATCTTGGAATATAGATTTTGAAAAGATTAGAGAGGATGTAGTATGGACTTTATAAAGGAGGAAAAATGACTAAAAAGAAACGTTTAGGATGGGACGGTAGATCTCGAATTCCTACCAAGAAATATAAAGAAAACTATGATAGAATCTTTAAGAGTGAAAAAGGATCTGTGCTTAACACTGAAAAAAGTTTTGTTAGCAAAGATTATAGTGAAGAAGAAAAAAAAGAACTACAAAAATTGGAGGATAGAAATGGATTTTGATAAAATTAAATCTAAATTTAATGTCTGGTCTTTACATTATAGGACAGAGATTATTTGGTTTGTTATCGGATTTGTACTTGGTGCTATTATTTTATAATGATGTCAGATAAGGATATAGAAGAATATCATAACATTGAAAGACAAATGCGAAGTATAAAAAAGAGTAATAAATACAACTATATAGAAGGAAAACGCATCGATGACCATGGATCACGGATCTATGATATACTCGGAGCTAGACTTCCGTCTGTAACTACGATATTAGGCCTAACAAAAAATCAACAATTTTTAAAAGACTGGAAGGCNAAAGTTGGAGAAGCAGAAGCAGAGCGAATCAAAAATTATAGTTCTCAACGGGGAACTTCCATGCACAAATTCTTGGAATCTTATATACAAGGAGTTGGGTACGATGATCTTACAGGGATCGGACAAGAGGCGAAGCCCATGGCCGAAAAAATTATTGAGATCGGTCTTACACCGGTTGAAGAGTATTACGGCTCTGAAGTTACATTGCATTATCCTGGGCTATACGCTGGGAGTACTGACTTGGTTTGTCTTCACAATGGATTAGAAACTATTGTAGATTTTAAACAAAGCAATCGACCCAAGAGAGAAGAATGGATAGATGACTATTTCTTACAAATTGCTGCATACGCCATGGCNCATGACTATGTTTATAAATCTCAAATTAAACANGGTGTAATAATGGTATGTACTCCTGACCTATATTACCAAGAGTTTAAAGTTTCCGGGGCTGATTTAAGGTCGTGGAAACATAAGTTTTTAAAAAGATTAGACATGTATCATGAGTTAAAATTTGATGAGAAAGAAAATGTTATTTAATTATAAAAAAGGAATACACCCGGAGTGTGGTAAAAAAATAAAAGTATACAAAGATATTCTAATGACTCCTTTCTACACCGAAAATTTTTGTGATGAATTAGTTAAAATGTCTAAAGAATACAAAGATAAATTTTCTCCTGATATTGTTTACGGAAAAAGTGATAGTCATAAAATGACTGAAGATTATCCATGGGATACTTTATTTTTTAGTAAAATTAGTTATTTTCTTTTTGAAGATTTTTGTGAGCATTACAAAAAATTTATATGTCCTATCTTGCATAGTTATTTTTCTCCTTGTAATGTTGCAGGTTGGTTTTCACCAATGATAATTAAATATTCTAGAGTTAATCAAAAAGTTGATATTCATAACGATACAAGTCTTTTTACTTTAAACGTTAAACTTAACACAGACTTTGAAGGTTGTGAGTTAGAGTTTCCACGTCAAGAATGGAATAACTCAGCGCTTCCAAAAGGTTGGTGTATGGTTTGGCCTTCTCAAGTAACTCATCCGCATCGCGCGCGACCGTTGCTTAAAGGTACTAAATATACACTAGCATCATGGACACATCCGATAAGCTGGAATTCAGAACAGATGGGAGGTTCAATTTATAATGACAGANAAAATGCTTAACGCATTAATGAAAAAATATGATGCACAAAAAGAAGATGCTATTCTTAAAATAGAAATGATTACAAAAGGAGTAGTTATTCCAGAACATATTGACATTACTGGAGAAGTTGACAAATTGTTACATATTGTTGCAGAGAGCGAAGAAAAAGCAGAAGTTTTGTGGAAACTTTATGGCAAAACAAAGGCAAATTAGTTTAAAATAAGGCAACTTTTTGCGACACCTAGGGTGTCGGGGAGGTGTCGGGGAGGTGTCGGGAAATCTTTTTTTTAAAAAATTTTCCAAAAAATAGTCGATTTGTTCACCTTTTAGTCTGATTTTGCGACACTTGCGACACCCTTGCGACACCCTTCCGATACCCCTAGTGTCGCAACTATTAGTCATATATACCAACGCTTATAGCTCATTTTTGACATTTCCCGACACTTTCAAGAATTTTATACCCTCAAGCGCTATAAAAAATATTTTTGGTGTCGCAAGGGTCGCAAAAGAATGTTAGAAGATTTTATGCCTAGGAAAAGAAGAAAAGCTATTGCCTCTATAACTCCCGATATACCTTATCCGAAAGTCCGAGTGGAGTGGATTGATTGTGTGAGTGACTCCGGCTGGGCGAATGAAAAAGAATTTGATAAGATGTCTTTAGCAAGACCTATTAATGAAGGTTGGTTATATTCTAAAGATAAAAAATCTATAAAATTATTTGCGTCTTACGATAAAGAAGATGATGGAACTTTTACTTTTGGGGATCGGACGATGATTCCTCGTCAGTGGATTCGGAAGATTCAGAAGATTTAGGAGATTCAATTGCTTCACCTTCAACAGTCTTTGCATTTAAAAGAGGTTCGTAGTCGTTTAAAATTTGTTTCATTTTTGCTTCTAGCTCTTGTTCTGATAGGTCCTCTAATTTACCTGTTTTTATTATTTTTCTATCTATATACAATCCTGCTGCTTTTCCCCTATTGGCTTCAGCATTTACAGCGCTGGAAAAACTTCCTTTCTTTAAAGCGGCTTCTCTCAACCTAGCAAGTTCTGCTATGTGTCCTTCATAACTAACTTCATGTTTTTTAAGTCTTTCTTCTTTTAGCTCTCCAATATGTTTTACAACTAAAGGACTTAATTTTGGATTTGTTAATTCACTTCCTTCAACTCGTGCTCTTTTTGGACTGTAGCCAGCTTTTAAAGCAGCTTCAGTTTTAGTTACTGGTCCGTTTTCATCTCCGAATACTAAAAACTCGGCGAAACGTTGTTGCATTTCTGTTAATCTTTTTGGTAATCCCATTATTTCATTGCCTCAAATTTACAACTCATACACATACCCCATCCAGCTTCCTCTTCTTCTACTGTCATAAAATCCATACACCCTCCTTCACACATAGTGTTTGATTTCTCAAATATCTCTTCTGAATAGTAGTCAGGATCTTGTAGATGTCTTCTTATTTTTTCTTTTCTAGCCAGTTCTTTTTCTGTTAATTCCATAATATGTAGCCATGAATGGATTTAGTCCAGACTGGCTACTATTGACTTTTTAGAGTAACTATCCTATAAAGTCAATATATGATAAGTATACAGGAGAATTTCATAAAAGATGAAGATTTTGCGGTAATAGCGGGTTTTGCACAAAGCAAGGAATTTCCTTGGTTTTATCACAATAGTGTTTCTACCAGCGAAGATAATGCAGTAGGTTCTTATTTTCATAGGCATTCTCTTTTTGAGAATTGCTCAAAACGTAGTGATTTTTTTAATCCAATTATGGAACCTATCTTAATAAAACTAAACCCTCGAGCTTTAATTAAAGCTACTGTAAATATGTATCCTAGAACGCATGAAATTTTAACACACGAATCTCATGTGGATCAGACTTTTGAATGTAAAGTTTTAGTGCTCTACGTAAATACGTGTGATGGGTTTACTCTTTTTACAGAAGATAACAGAAAAGTAAAATCTGTAGCCAATAAAGTTTCAATNTTTGACTCTTCTCATTCNCACAGCAGCACTACTTGTACAGATCAGGACGTAAGAATTTTAATAAACATTAACTATTTATGAGGAATTTAAATTATGACAGACGATAGAGGAACAGGAGATTTAACATTTTTAATTGAGCAGCATAAGAAAGAAATTTGGGAATATAAAATGAAAGAATCGGAATTAATTAAAACTCAAAATCAGCTTCGAGGCAGTAAAAGTATTATAGATGAACTGTCTAGTCAGCTTACTGATTTAAAGCGAGACAATAAATACCTTGCACAACAAGTAAATGACTATAGAGAGCAATTAAGAAAAGCAGGACTTTAATGAGAGTACAAGACATGCAACAATTTTTAAATTCATTTACAAAAGGATCGGACGCAATAAAAAATGCGGCAATCTTTGTTGAAGTAAATGGTAAATTACATGATGTACGAAGGATAGAAGTACATGAAAACTCTATTCCAATTGTTGGACAAGTGGGTCACACAGCACACAGATTAGTTTTAAAAACTCAAAAACCATCTAGTATTATACTACCGGAAAAGCTACAAAAAGACTATTAATGAACGAGGTTGTTACCTCGATAAAGACATGGGTCCAGAGGCAAAATTATATCAAAAAATTAAGAAAACTTTTAATAGAATTTCCTTTGTCAGGATTGAAAACAATAGCTTACTTGGCACTCCTGATCTATTGGGCTACAATACTTTTGGGAACTTTTTCACTCTAGAACTTAAAGTAACTCGAAGTAAAAAAATTAGATTTTCACCACACCAAATTTCTTTTCATGTGAAACATCCGAAGAATAGTTTTATCTTGGTAGAGGCCCTTGATCAAAGGTCCTCTAAACTTTCTCAATTCTTTTTGTTCAAAGGAGAAAGAATCTTGGAGCTTGANGCTTGTGGCTTGAAGCTTGATCCTTGNGCCACGGGGCTTGAGGCTTGCGGCTTGGAGCTTGGGGCTTGAAGCTTCCACGCAGATCTTATAACTAGTCTTGGCTTGGAGCTTGAAGCTTGGGGCTTGAGGCCCGGACCAGGGCGCACGCGTGCATGGCCCGTCGGCTCTGGCTTGCTAATGGCCTGGTCCAGTTTATTACGTCTACGTAATTCTTTATAATACTTTGGGTGTCTCCACATATCAATTTAATTTCTTTCTTGCTTGGTGCTTAAATAAAAATGCAGCATCTTTTTTTGTAATTAACCGGTCCTGAATAGTTTGGAAAAACTTCTCACACTTCCGCAGGTAGGCCCGCGGCAGCTCCTTATGGTCCCTGATGAAGTAATGCGTCAGGTCGTTGTGTTTAATTCTTTTAGTGCTTGCCATAACTAACCACCTTTACAGCAGGATCCCAACATTGTCTACAGTCTCGACACTCGTTGTCCTGAGCTGGGGCCGGGCACGTGTGAAAACCTTTGTCCACAACCATGGAAGAGTTAGGCCACGACTCAGGCGCCCGCTGGTTGACCATCGGAGCGGAGAACCGGATGACTAGATTGGCTGGTGCCCTGTCCAGGTGGTCCTTTATCCATGCTTCACGGGTTGGCAGCCAGTGACGCTTAGAAGGTGTCAGTTTACAGACTTCATAAATTTTTTTAAGATGATCCAGATCCTGTACATCTCCTGAATCATGCCACCTGAAGACGTCCGGCTTTTTGCTGTTGATCAAGTGCGCCATTGCCAGAACCCATCTGGGGTCCTTGATAGCTCGCAGCCTTCGATACTG
>JGI25128J35275_1000721_pt1 | contig 10222 bp, 6 predicted proteins | sample ETNvirenome_2_60_FD_35275 | JGI IMG/M metagenome (IMG submission 35275)
CACCCAACCAAAGTTGACTGGCAGATACCACTACAAGGGGAACTAGGAGAGTGGTATCCTGTTATAAGAGTAGGAAGACACGTACCCTTTGGTTACAAACAAGATGAAACAGATCCAGATCTACTGATACCTATCCCTGAAGAGTTAGAGTTACTAGAAAAAGCTAAATTATTTCTTCAAGAGTACAGCACTAGAAAAGTAGCAGCTTGGTTATCTAAAGAATCTGGTAGAGAAATATCACATGTAGGGTTATATAAACGTGTCAGAATGGAAGAAAAAAGGCGTAGAGCTTCCTCAAACTACAAGCAGTATGCCAAAAAATACAAAGAAGCGGCAAGGAAAAGCCAGAAGATCGAAGAAAAAAGAGTTGGTGGTAGAAACACCAGAGATCTTAGTGAAGACGAAGACTACATCCTCCTCGAACCTGGAGAGCGATGCCCTTTCTGTGGGAACACAAGAGGTAATATTTGAGCCTAACCCAGGCCCACAAACTAAATTTTTAGCGTCTACAGAACAAGAGGTGCTATACGGAGGAGCAGCAGGTGGTGGTAAGTCGTATTCGATGGTGGCTGATCCAGTTAGATATTTTACGAATCCACATNCACGAATGNTACTTGTTCGTAGGAGTACAGAAGAGTTACGAGAACTTATATCTGTAAGTAAACAGCTTTACCCAAAGGCTGTTCCAGGAATAAAGTTCATGGAAAGAGATAAGACTTGGGTAGCACCTAACGGTGCAACACTTTGGATGTCATACCTTGATCGTGATGATGATGTTATGAGATACCAAGGGCAAGCTTTTAACTGGATAGGCTTTGACGAGTTAACCCAATGGCCCTCCAGTTACTCTTGGAATTATATGAGGTCACGACTTAGAGCTACAAAAGCTAGTGGATTACCTCTGTACATGAGAGCAACAAGCAACCCAGGTGGACCTGGGCATCAGTGGGTTCGTAGACATTTTATTGAACCCAGTACTCCAGGAGAATCTTTCTGGGCAACAGATGAAAACGGTGAAATAATTACGTGGCCTAAAGGTCACACAAGAGAGGGTGAACCTCTTTTTAAAAGAAAGTTTATACCTGCAACTCTGTTTGATAACCCTTATCTTTCAGAAGATGGAATGTACGAAGCTAACCTTCTATCATTACCAGAACACCAAAGAAGACAATTACTTGAAGGTGACTGGGATATAAATGAAGGTTCAGCATTTCCAGAGTTTAACAGACAAATACACGTAGTTAAACCATACGACATACCGTCAAACTGGACTAGGTTTAGGGCTTGTGATTACGGATATGGATCTCACACAGGTGTTGTATGGATAGCAGTTGTTCCAGGATCTGAACAGCTAATTGTCTACAGGGAGTTATATGTTTCTAAAATCATAGCGACTGACTTGGCTGACATGATCCTGGACTTTGAGTATGATGAAAAAATAAGGTATGGAGTTTTAGACTCTTCACTCTGGCACAGAAGAGGTGATACTGGACCTAGCCTTGCAGAACAAATGATATTGAAAGGATGTAGGTGGCGTCCTGCTGACAGATCAAAAGGCTCTCGTGTATCGGGCAAGAATGAGATACACAGAAGACTACAAGTAGATGAGTTTACAGAGGAACCAAGGCTTGTTATATTTGATAACTGTACAAATCTTATCAATCAACTACCGACAATACCACTTGACAAGAAGAACCCTGAAGATGTAGATACCAATTCAGAAGATCACTTATACGATGCGCTAAGATACGGTGTTATGACCAGACCAAGAAGTAACGTATTTGACTTTGACCCAAGCTCACAGCGATCAGGCTTTCAAGCATCAGACCCCACATTTGGATACTAAGGATTAACTAATGGAAGAAGATGACATCTTTGAATCAGAAGAACTTTATATGGACGATCAAGAGTCATCCTATGTAGAAGACAAAGAAGACTCTGAAAATAAAACTGATACTAAAGTAGGAACCGTTATTGGGTTCGTACAGGACAAATTCTATAAAGCAGAAAAAGCTAGGTATTCAGATGAACAGCGTTGGATAAAAGCTTATCAAAACTATCGTGGTATTTACGGACCTGACGTTCAGTTTACATCTACAGAAAAATCTAGAGTATTTGTTAAAGTTACTAAGACCAAGGTTCTTGCAGCCTATGGTCAAATTGTAGATGTACTGTTTGGATCTAACAAGTTTCCTATTTCTATTAACCCTTCTGTTTTACCAGACGGAGTTGAAGAGTCAGTAAACTTTGAAACAAATCAAGAAATACAAAAAGCAGCAGAAAAAGATTTCCCTGATTTAAATTATCTACAACCAGGTGAGACTATCATTGACCTGCGAGAAAGACTGTCAGGTTTATCTAAGAAACTTGAACCAGTACAAGATAAGATTGAAGAAGGGCCAGGAACCACACCAACTCAAGCTACATTCCATCCTGCTATGGTTGCAGCTAAAAAGATGGAAAAGAAAATACATGACCAACTAGAAGAATCAAACGCTAAGAAACAACTACGTATAACAGCATTTGAGACAGCACTTTTTGGTACAGGTATCATGAAAGGACCATTTGCTTTAGACAAAGAATATCCTTCTTGGTCAGAAGATGGAGAGTACAGTCCTACTATTAAAACAGTACCACAGACATCCTCAGTATCTATATGGAACTTCTATCCAGATCCTGATGCAAACAACATGGATGAAGCTGAGTACGTTGTTGAAAAACATAAAATGTCTAGATCACAAATACGTGGTTTAAAACGCAGACCTTTCTTTAGATCAAATGCTATCGACACCGCTATTGAAATGGGTGAGTCCTACAGCAAAGAGTGGTGGGAACAGGTCATGGAAGATGCAGATCAAGAAACTAGGTCAGAAAGATTTAACGTTCTTGAGTTCTGGGGTTACGTAGACACAGATATTTTAAAAACATACGATGTAGATATTCCAAAAGAGTTAAAAGATCAGGATCAAGTTTCTGTAAATATTTGGATTTGTAACGGACAAGTCTTACGTCTTGTAATGAATCCTTTTACTCCTGCCATCTTACCTTACTACGCAGTTCCTTTTGAAGTAAATCCTTACTCATTCTTTGGTGTAGGTATTGCTGAGAACATGGATGACACACAAACCCTTATGAATGGTTTCATGAGAATGAGTGTGGACAACGCTGCTCTATCTGGTAATCTTATTATTGAGATAGACGAAACCAACCTTATGCCTGGGCAAGATCTATCTATCTATCCTGGCAAAGTCTTTCGCAGACAAGGGGGTGCTCCTGGTCAAGCTATCTTTGGTACTAAGTTTCCCAATGTCAGTAACGAGAACATGCAGATGTTTGATAAAGCAAGAGTGCTGTCAGATGAATCAACTGGCTTTCCATCTTTTGCTCATGGTCAAACAGGAGTACAGGGTGTAGGACGTACTGCTTCTGGTATTTCCATGCTCATGTCTGCTGCTAACGGTAGCATTAGAACTGTAGTTAAAAATGTAGATGACTATCTTCTTGGCCCTCTTGGTAGGGCTTTCTTTCATTTTAACATGCAGTTTGATTACGACTCAGATATTAAAGGTGATCTGGAAGTTAAAGCAGAAGGTACTGAAAGCTTGATGGCTAACGAAGTTCGTAGTCAAAGACTCATGCAGTTTCTTGGTGTTGTACAAAATCCAGTGCTTGCACCTTTTGCAAAAATGGATTATATTATCAGAGAGATTGCTAAGTCTATGGATCTTGATCCTGACAAACTTACAAACTCAATGGGTGATGCAGCAATACAAGCTGAGATTCTCAAGAAGTTTAAAGCAGACAATCCACCTGAAGTAAATCCTAACGCACCTCAACAAGGTGCTCCTGCGCCTAAAGAACAGGCTCCTGCAGGAGTACAGGTACAAGACACAACTGGTTCAGGCGGTGGACAAGTAGGCACAGGAACAACACCAGTTCCAGGAGAACAAGGTTTCTCAGCCAACACAGGCGAAGGACAAGCATGAGCTTAAAGCAAATAGTAAACAATCACGAAATCTGGGATTCACTGAATCAGGAACTAGATCGAAGACTAAATCACATACACATACAAATGGAACAAACTATAAAACAAGAGGACTTGTTTAGATTACAGGGTGAAGCAAAAGCACTCCGTAGACTAAAGTTTCTTAGGGATGAAGTGAATGGACCTAAACCAGACTAGCTCTAATAAAAGTGGTGCAGTAGCTAATTCTTACGTAATTGCAAAAGAAATGTATCCTATTTTAAATAATTACAAATATAAAATAGTAGATACACCTGACAAAAATAGCCCTTATTATTTAGAACATTTTGCACCAGGAGAGCCAGGTTCTCCAACAAGTCCAAGACCAAAAGATATAGATATTAACGAATATGGATTACAAATATTTAAAGATGTAAGGCCAGAAGATATTGCAGGAGACATTATATCTCATCATTTAGTTAACGAAGATAAATATCTTTCTAATAAATACAAAAAATTTAAAGAATCTGTACCTTCAGAAACAATAAAAAGAAGGTATGAATATCATAAAAATAATCTAGGTGAAGAAAGAGATTTTGATTCTTGGTCAGAAAAAACAGGATACCCTGAATTATTTAGGGGTTATGTTTTTAATCAGTTTGATGAGGAAACAAAAAATAATTTATATAGTTCTGAACAAAAAGTAATTTTAGATGATGTTAAAAAGTACATAACTAAAAAAGGTATGAATAAAGGCGGTGTAATGTTAGAAGATCAAATGGAGATGTTTGGTTACACTGACGAAGGTGTACAACAAGAAGTAGACAAGTACGTAGACAGGGATGCTGAACCTGCAAAAGATATTACCTTTATGGATGCAGCTAAGTTTGTAGCAGAGTTAACGCCTGTCATAGGTGATGCTATGGCTGCTAAAGAAGTATATGACGAACTACAAAAAGATGATCCTAACTACTTACTAGCAGGAGCTTTAGGTGGTGCAGCTATAATAGGTTTGATTCCTGGGATAGGGGATGCAGCAGCTTCAGCAATAAGAGCAGGGGCTAGAAAATCTTTAGATGTAGCTAAACGTGTTGAGGTAGACCCAGACGCAGTTGGTGCAATGGGTGGTAACGTTAGATTAAAACCTAAAGAAGAAGTAACACCTCAATTATCAAACATTGAATACCAAAGAAAAATGGCAGAGTTTGATAAAGCAGAAACTGTAGATGATTGGCAAGAAAATGTGGCAAAGTATGTTGAAGAATCTAGGGATGTTAATCCCACTATACGCACCCCTGAACTAGAAGATTCAACAAAAGATTTACTTGATAATAAAATTACTAGAGAACAACATTTAGCAAATGTAGATAAGTATAAACCTGTTGATGCTTGGGATGCATTACCAAGAGAGCCATCAAGTAAAGCTGTTGTTTTTTCTTTAAACAAAGAACAAAGAAAAGATGGACACTTTGTATTAGATAATGCCTCTTCTATGGGGGTAAATAAGTCATCTCTTAAAATAGGTGATTTATTTAATGGTAGGTTAGATATACCTGCTTACAATAAATATGATACTTGGATTGTTACAGGATCTTCTAAAGATGCTGAAAAGGGAAAACATTATGCAAAAGCTATACACTACACAGCAGGTGAAGGAGATCCTATAAAATTTATAGCTTCTACAAAAACTAGTGAAAGAATAGGAACAGGTGAAAAAGGTAAAACACCTTATGCTACTGTTCAAGGATATATAAAAGATCTTGATGTAAATGAAATAAGAAACAAAGCAACACAATATTTAGATGATCCTGAGTGGACACAGGTTGGTTTTGACCCTCGTAGACAGGGTGGTTTTTATGTACGAGCAGGTGACAACAAACACGTTCCTGTAAGAGAAGCAAGTGAAGTAATACAAATAGGGCCATTAGTGTTAGCTAAGAATGCTAAACTAGATATGGATTATACAGGCTATAACGAAGGTGGTGTAACAATGGACGAACAAATGGAATTAGCTTTGGGAGATGTTCCTGATAACACTGTAGGAATTGATCCAGTATCAGGTAATGAAATTCCGCTTGGATCTTCTGCAGAAGAAGTTAGAGATGATATACCTGCTATGCTTTCTCCAGGAGAAATTGTTATACCTGCTGATGTAGTTAAATTTCATGGTGTAAAACTATTTGAAGATTTAAGAAAAGAAGCAAAAATAGGTTATGCAAAAATGGAAGCTGATGGTAGAATAGGTGGAGAACCTATTGATGAACCAGGTCCAGAAGATAGTCTTCCACCAGATGAAGAAGAATTGTTAAATGAAATACTTGCTATGGAAGAAAACACTGGTGTAGTAGAAGCTGCAGAAGGTGTTTACACACCTCCTAATACTTCTGTTAAAACAACACCAACAGCCTCTCAAGTACCTTCTACAGGAACACCACCTCCAAGTACTCAACAGGTAGCCCCTTCTTCTACGACACAACAACCTAACTCTGTTTACGGTATAACTACAGCCTCTGGCACTCCAGTTACAGCAAACACTGCCCTTGTTAATAAACAACCAGTTGTAGGTAACGTTGACATTGCTAACCCTACTAGCTCTGCCACCACCACTGCTACTACACCTCAAACAGGTATGGTAGTAGAACAATACGTAGCACCTGACTGTAGAAGACTTGAGGTACTGACATTAAATGGTCAGATAATATCTACTCTTCCTGCAGACTTTGAAGTGTTTGTAAAAGCTACAGAAGAGTCTTTAAAAAGATTTAACTGTATCCCAAGTGATGATACAGACGATACTTCTACTACAGATGATAGTGTTGTTACTACTACTGATGATAAAAAAGATGATGATGATCCTGTAACTGATAAAATAGTAACAACAGATCCTCAATTTGATTTAACTACGGCTGAAGGATCTGCTGCTGCTGCAGACTACTTTGCTAAGAAGAGTGGGGTAGATGTTTCTAATCCTTTTGCTGCAGCAACAAATGCGTTGAACTCTTCAGCAACCAGTAGTCTATTTGAGAAGGGTATAGGTTTAGTTAGTTTAGCTCTTGGTCCAGTTGCTATGCTTGGAGCAGCAACAATTAAAGCAGGATCTAAACTAGATGCTCTTTCTACGGCTTATGCTAATTTAAAGATGGCTAATTACTTAGGTAATTCAGACATGGCAAAAAATATTCAAACTGAAATAGATAAATTTTTAGATAACACTCCAAACGCTATTAAATTTCTAGCTAGTTTAACAGACTTAGGAGACAAAAAATTTGATTATGCTTTGATGTCTGCCTCAAGTATTCGTGCTCCAGATAACATGGCACTTACTCAAGATAGATTTGCTACTGAAGAAGCATTTGTTGCTTCTATGAATGAAAATGCTCAAAGAGGTATGAAGTATGATCCTACAGCAGGAGAAGATGGTAAAGGTGCTTATGTAATAGATAGATCTCAAACGGTAGCTATACCAGATACTGCAGGTGGAGATGATGTTATTGTTTCTGCAGCCTCTCCTGCTGCCACTGCTTCATCAGCTACAAGAGATTCTAGTCTTCAAACAGGAGTTACTTTTACACCAGGAGAGGACACTATAAGACCTGTACTTCGTCCAGGAACAGGTTCTCTTGCGGAAAGACCTAAAACTCCAGAAGAAAAAGGAGCAGCAGCAAGCGCTGCTATTAGTGAGTGGCAACGAGCAACTGAAGCAACTAAAGGTAAAAAAGGTATAGAGCTTCACAAAGCAATAAAAGCACAATCAGAAGCAAGTAAAAAAGCTACAGCAGCCATTAGAGAAAAAACAGGATATACAGGTTTCTGGGGATCTAAAGGTGGATTAATGAAAAAAGGCAACAAGTAAATAATAACTATAAGGCTACCCAGGAATGGTTCCTGGCCCCAACATAAAGGAGAACTTTAAATGCCTGAACTAACTGAAATGGAAAAACCAAAAACTGCAGGTTTTGTAGATCGTGGGTTTAACCATGCAAAAAAACAAAAACGTATTGAAGAAGAAGAAGCTGAGATTGCTCGTTTAGAAGCAGAAGCTAGAGGTGAAAAAGTTGAAGAAGTTACTGAAAGTGAATCCAGTGGCGAAGATACTGAGAACACCGAAGTTCAAGCAACAGACGATTCCGAACAAGAAGAAACTAAAGAAGAAACCAAAACACAAGAAGATGATAGTAACTTAAACGCTGAGGAAAAATCTTTTAAGAAACGTTATGGTGACTTGCGTAGACATATGCAAGACAAAGAAAAAGAGTGGAACGAAAAGCTTGAATCTCTAAAAGATATAAGTAAACGTGAAGGAATTATAGCTCCTAAGTCAGATGAAGACATAGAACAGTGGGCTACAAAGTATCCAGACATAGCAGGTATTGTTGAAACAATTGCTGCTAAAAAAGCTAAAGAAATGTTTAGCAAAGCTGAAGAACGTTTACAGGAGCTAGATGAAGCTCATAACGAAGCTATCAGAATGAAAGCAGAGAACGCTATTCGTAAGACTCATGAAGATTTTGATGAGTTGAGAAAATCAGATCAATTTCACGAGTGGGCAGAGAATCAACCAAAGTGGGTAAAAGACGCACTTTACGAAAATATGGATGATCCTGGATCTGTAATACGTGTAATAGATTTATATAAGATTGATAACGGTATGACCGTTGCAGCTAAGAAAGAATCTAAGAAAGCTGCAGCATCTACTGTTGCAAAAGGAACTCGTGCTTCTATTGACGCAGAGGGTACACAAGGCACTATAAAAGAGTCTGATGTAGCTAAAATGTCTAATAAGGAGTTTGAGGAAAAGCAGGACCAAATAAATGAAGCAATGCGTAAAGGTAAGTTTGTTTACGATGTTTCAGGATCTGCAAGATAATTAGTTGACATATTCAAAGTCATCTATATAACTACCTGTATCTGACTTGAAGCCTCCGAAAGGACTACCTTCAAAGATACTTTTACTAAAAGTCTAAACTACAAAGAACTACCTGGACAAGTATAGGCCCAGTGGTATTTGGTAGCGCAACCTAAATACTAACTGCACCCTAGAAAACGTACAGCCTCTTTCAGATGTTTAAGCTTTCTTCATAAGCCAAATATCATGGAGGATTTAACAATGGCTTTTCAAACCGCATCGGGTTACGGAAATCTTCCCAATGGGAATTTTTCTAGCGTAATCTACTCCAAAAAAGTACAGCTTGCTTTTCGCAAGAGTACTGTAGTAGGAGACATCACTAACTCTGATTATTTTGGGGAGATTTCTGCCCAAGGTGATACAGTGAAAATTATCAAGGAGCCAGAAATTTCTGTGAGCGCCTATGCTAGGGGTACACAGGTTTCAGCACAAGACCTTGATGACGAAGACTTCTCTCTTGTTGTTGATAAAGCAAACTACTATGCTTTCAAAATTGACGACATAGAAGAAGCTCATAGCCACGCAAATTTTATGCAGCTTGCAACTGATCGTGCAGCATATCGTTTGGCTGATCAGCATGACCAAGAAGTACTTGGTTATCTATCAGGTTTTAAACAGTCTGCTTTACACGCAAATGCAGGTACAGCAAATGACGTGGTAAACGGAACTAAAGCTGTAGCAACAGCAGGTTCTGATGAATTGTTGACATCAATGAAACTCCGTAAGGATTCATTTGGCAACATCACTACAGGCTCTGCAGGAGATCATTCGATCCCAGTAGCAGCACGTCTACCAGGTGCAACAGCACTACCAACAGCAACCGTTTCTCCTGCGATGATTATATCACGTATGAAACGTTTGTTAGATCAACAACAAGTTGACTCACAAGGTAGATGGTTAGTTGTAGATCCAGTATTCATGGAAATCTTAGCAGACGAGGACTCAAGGTTCTTAAATGCTGATTACGGTGAATCAGGTGCTCTACGTAACGGTCTAGTACTGAACAACATGCATGGTTTTAGAATGTATGTTTCCTCGAATCTTCCTTCAGTAGGGACAGGTTCAGGAACCACAGGTTCTGCCAACCAAAACAGTAACTTTGGTGTGATCTGTGCAGGTCATGACTCAGCAGTAGCAACTGCAGAGCAGATCAGTAAGACTGAAACATATCGTGACCCTGACAGCTTTGCTGACATTGTTCGTGGTATGCATCTATATGGCAGAAAAATCCTACGCCCTGAAGCGTTGGTAACTGCTAAATATAACGCAGCGTAAGGGAGGATTGACTTATGGCTACTTATGATATGACTTCCTCAGCTACTGTAGGTGTTGATTCTAACAGCATTGCAGCA
>JGI25128J35275_1000730_pt1 | contig 10185 bp, 15 predicted proteins | sample ETNvirenome_2_60_FD_35275 | JGI IMG/M metagenome (IMG submission 35275)
TAGAATGCAAGTAGAAAAGAAATTAATAATGATTACAGATTTACTGGGTAGACCAGCAAAACAAAATGAAAACGAATTACTGTTTTACATCTATAACGACGGAACAGTAGAAAGAAAACTAATAAAAAAATAAAAATATGGCAACATTAACACCAACTTTAACACTAACAAGTACTGACGCTACTTCTGATCAGTTGGCATTTTCAGTTACAGACAGTTTATCAGTTACAGCTCCTCACATAGGTTTAGCTAAAATTTCTGTTTCAACTACAGGTGCAAATAATATTATACAACCAGCTACAGATGGTCAAACATACTATGTATATGTAAGGCACACTGGGGTTGATGCTAGTGGATCAGATGTTACTACAACTTGTAATATAGAATTAACAGGAGATGTAGTTATCGGTAAGTTAGCTGCTGGAGAGTTTATGTTTATGCCTGTTGGAGGACACTCTTTAGGAGTACAGCTACAAGCTTCTTCTGGAACTATAGTAGCAGAATACGCTTACTTTACAAAAGCATAAAATTAATTAATTAAAAACAAAACAATTATGGCAACAACAACGTGTACACTGACGCTAGAGTCAGACATGCTAAGTAGTCCGATAAATATAAGCGCTTCTACTACGATAACGAAGGCTGATCTTACTACTGGCTTAGAATTAATAGAAATGGGTAGAGGTACTATCGCTGAAACTGATGGNTCTAAAACTGCAGAATTTGGTTTACCAACAGCTTTAGGTAATGATAAAGCAGCTAAATGTTTTTTCGTAAACAAAGCAACAGATCCTACTTTTTACATAGATATAGATATACATGACACTAACATAGGTAGATTATATGCGGGTGATTGGATGTTTATACCTTGGAGTATGACAGACGAGGCTGCTGAATTTGTAATAGAAGCAGAACCAGCGGGTGCAGTATGTCCTTACGAGTTTGCTTTATTCCAAGAACCTCAAACATTAGTAGCTCACTCATAATAAATAAATAAATAAATAAATATGGCAACAACGGCAACAATAAATATAACAAGCGATATAACAGATTCAATAAATTTTAGTATAAGTGAAAGTATGACTATGACTAAAGCTGATAGTACTATAGATTTAGAAGAAACAACTGGTCTTGCGCAAAGAACTTTTTCTGGTAACACTACACAAGTAGTATTAGTAGATGTTTCTGCTGAAAGTGTAACAGCTAGTGGAGCTAATAAAGTTTATATTAGAAATACTGGTACAGATAAAACTCAGCATTTTAAAATAACTTTAGCTGATACTACAGATGATACTGAAGAAATAGGTAGGTTATACGGTGGTGATTGGATGTTATTTCCTTGGTTAGCAACAGATGCTAACGAAGATATAATGGTTCAACCTAGTAGCTCTGAAAAAATGACTATAGAGTACGCAGTATTTCACCAATAAAAAATGGCAACTTTACATCATAATATAAGTGGTGAAATTACTAAGGAATTATTAGCTGCNGGNGATAATNTTAATGTTTCTAAAATATCTTTAACTAATATTCACGCTAGCANTAAGTGTACAGTAGATTTGTATATTGAGAAAAAACTTACAGGAACTTTTTATTTGTTAAAAGCAGTAGAACTTCCTATAGGTGCCACTTTAATATATGATAATATAAAGTTTAATAATAGTGCTGACGAGTTTGGACTTTACATTAAATTAACTAAATCAGCTTCTGAAACACCAACTGTAGATGTAATAATAAATTAATATGAAGTGGATAGGGCAACACATATATGACTTAACAGCTAGATTTCGTAAAGATTTTTACTTAGAAGGCATATCTACGTCTACAGAAACAGACATGCTTGTTGTAAATTCTAGTGGTAAAGTTAGTAAACGCGCAATAGATGCTATTGATATTGATGTTTCTGATTTTATGTCTAATGGCGCTAACAATAGAGTATTAACAGCTACTGGTACAGACGCTATGTTAGCTGAAACATATCTTACTTTTGAAACTAATGAAAGTAACGTTTCTACATTAAGCTTATTATCTAATCAAGATACTGGAGATTATTTTTCTATAGCAACAACAACTCACGGTTCTACTACATTAACAACCGTTGATGACGATGCTGAAGCAGCGGATTTGACACTTACTGTTGATGGTAAAGTAACAATAACTCCTGCTAATATAAATGGCACGGTTTTTCATTTAGATGCAGACGCCGCTACAAACAACGTTGTAGATATAGATGCTGGTGCGTTAGATATAGATACTACTGGTGGTATAAATATTGCTTCAACAACACTAACAAAGTTTGAATCTAGTCTTGGCGTTGAAATTGAAAATGGATCAACTACAGGAGCAACTGCTTTGTTAATTGATAATGATGATATAGATCAAGTAGCGTTACAAATTGACGCGGATAATACTACTGCTAGTGTTGTAAATGTAAAAGCAACAGCTTTAACAACTTCAAATGCTGTTTATATAAATTGTGATTCTTTAACTACTGGTAAGGCTTTGAGATTAGATGTTGATGATGCTCTTACTACATCTGCCACAAAAACATTGTTAGATGTAGATTATGATAAAGCAGGGGTAACAGCATCAGGACAAACTAGCGCTACTACTGGCATAAGCGTTAATATGGCGGACGCAGCAACTAANAACGCGAGTGGTGCCGTAACAATGATTGGTGCTCAAATAGATGTAGACTCAGCTAATGCTCAAGGAACAATAACACAAAAAGGGCTAGTTTTAAACGTTGCAGCAGATGGAACTGCTGATACTGCTACTACCTCAGGTATTGAAATGGAAGTAGTTGATGGTGGTACGGATATAAAAATGATGAGTCATGCTGATACCGCTGATTTCTGTGCCATATCTGTTACAACTAATGGCGCTACAACAATAGAAACTGTTGATGGAGGAGCTGCTGCTGCTCACTTTGAAGTTGCCGCAGATGGTGATATTACTTTAGACGCAGCAGGTACTATAAAATTAGAAGGACCAACTAGGTCTACTGGTCAAATTCATATGACTCATCACAACTTTAATGATGATATAGATACAACAAAGCATTACGTAGGTTTGGGAAGAGGTGACTCAGAAAACACAGCTACAAACCAAATACAACTTCCCTTAATTTTTCCAACAGCAGCAAAACTACTAGAAATACATTTAAGAGCTAGTCAAAATTTAAGCGCTAAAACACTTACGTTTACTTTAGAAACTCAAGCCCCGGGTGTAACGTTTGGAACAGGACCAACAATAGTTGGAACACAGTCAGGTGCTGGTTGTACAAATAGCAGTATAGTTAAATATGATTTTACTACTGGATTAGATAGTGGTGATAATATTATAGATGCAGGTGATGCTGCTTTTATAGGTATACAATCAGACTCTAGTACAAGTTCAACTAAATTTTATATAACTTGCGTTTGGGAGGTTGATTTTAGTTCAATATAAAACAAATAACATGAAATTAAAAGTAATTAGATTTAGCAGTCAAAGTGATTCAACAAGTGGATTACTATTTGACGTAACAAACGGTACAAATTTTCTTTGTTACACGTTAGAAGATGAAAGAAGAGAAGAAAAGGTAATGGCTGAAACGCGTATACCTGCCGGTGTGTATAGCATAATACTTCGTAAAGAAGGTGGGCATCACGCTAGATACACTAAAAAGTATGGTAACATGCACAAAGGTATGTTATGGTTACAAGATGTACCTAATTTTAAGTGGATACTAATACACACTGGTAATACTGATGAACACACGGCTGGTTGTTTAATAGTTGGTGATTCACAAGAAAACAATTTACTAATGAAAAATGGTTTTATAGGTAAGTCAACACAAGCTTATAAACGTATATATCCACCAATAGCTGAAGCTATTGAAAATGGAGAAGAAGTAACAATTGAATATATAGATTTAGATTAACAATTTCTTAACATTATAAATGTTAATATATTACTTATTACAGTAATATTATATTTATGGAAACAAAACAACTAGATCTTAGTGCACTAGTATACGTAGTGCTAATGATCACTATCTTTATGGTAGCAATATAAAAAAAAGGGGACAACTTTCGTTATCCCCTTTATTTATTTAAGAATGTTCTAGAACTGAGCGTTTTTTTGATCTTGCACTTCAACTCTAACTTCTTGAGCTAGCGCTTTTACAGCTTGCATAGCTTTTCTAACCCGCGTTCCAGCGGAATTATTACCTTCAANAAACTTAGTTACATCAGACTGACAATCATTAATTGNGTCNTGTAATTTATCAAAAGTACTATTTAATTTNTTAAAACTCATAATTTAATTTAATTTAATTTATATTTAATTTACTTTACACACTTATCACACAGAAAGAAATACATAATAAACACTAAAGATAATAAACCTACAAAGCCAGCATTACCTAACGCATTTACCATTCCCATAAAGTTTCCTATTATATCCATATTGAATACTAGTCCACCTGTTAATAAAGTCCATAGAATTGTTACTGGTACAATAGCCATCATAATAGATACTAGTCCACCAAAAAATCCTGTAAAATAATTCATTACTTTTTCCATTTTTATTTTTGTTTAGTTAATAATTAAAATTTATAAGATACACTTAAATTAAATGCTCCTTCTCTATCACCAGCCTCATCTTCTTTTAAAGACAAAGTATAGTTAGGATCAAAGTATAAATTGTTCCATACTTTAATGGAATAACCTACACCTACATCCATTTTATCCATTAACTCACCTTCAGCTTCAGCTTCGTGATTGTATACACATGTAGCCCAAAGGCCGTGATGTAAATCATATCTAGCTAACAACTCATACTTATCCTCACCATCCATAGTAAGTCCAACCATAAGCTTTTCGTTTACTTGATAACCAACACCCAGTTTCTCTGTAACACTCCAAGTAGAATCAGATGTTTCACTAATTGTAGTTAAAGCTGAATACTGAGCAGAAGCTATCATTGTGCAGAAAGCTAAAGTCATTGTTAAAAATAATTTGTTCATAATAATTGTTTTAGTTATAAGCCTGTTATTTCACAAGATCCACCGGCACAGGCTAATTCACCTGATAGATCTGTCTCGTCAGTTGTTTCAACAATGCTAGATAAATCTACATCGTTTAAGAGCTTGACTCTCTTGTTAAACTCTTGCTTCGTTATGTCTTCAAACGGAGCTTGAGTATATGTACCGCCATCATATGGTAGCACTGATAAACCATTGTAACACTCTCTGTTATCCCACATCCATTTACCAGCCTTGTCCCATTCGTCTGATTTTAAACTAATTGTCGCAGACACGTTGTGGGTGTTTGATCCCTTGCGGTGACCAGGTTTAACCCATTCGGTAGCAACTCTTTTAACTCTTTTAAGTAAGTCAAAAGCAGACTCAGTTCTTAATATAGAACCTTTTGGTGCTGATTGTGGTATTTCTATAACAGCGGTATCATGTGGTCTAAAGTATTCGTCCTGTACTAAATCAGGATTATTTTGTTTTAGATATTTATATATAGGTTCGTTTTTACCTACACGTAGTCTTCTAATATAAAAGTCATTATGCCAAGCGTGTATACCTGAAGACGTACCAAGTACCAGCGAAGTTGTTCCAGCGGGTTTAACGCATGTTGTCCTTGCTGCTTTGTTTATTCCTATTAACTTCGCTACTCTTGTATTTTCTCTTTTTACGATACTTGCAGCTGCCTTCATATCCAGCGGGAGCACAGCGGCACTCCCTATTCCTGTCATTGACACACCTATAAGAGCGTCTTTCTCTGTTGTTTCTTGCCATATTTCTCTTAGATAGTGGAATTCCGTATAACCTGCTTGAAGCGTACCAATAAAAGCTGCGGCCTTAACGCGAGCATTAAGATCTTCTTGGTCTGTGATATCACTTACATTAACTTCACACAAGTTACAAAACTGGTAAGGACGCAAGGCAATTTCACAACAAGGATTGGTGCCCCAATCTTTATCGTGGTTAAAATAGATACCTGGCTCTCCAGCTCCGGATAATTCAATACGTTTCCACAAATCTAAGAAAAATTCCTTTGTTATTTTATGTCTCATTAATACAGCAGAGTTATTAGCTCTACCACGTTGTGGGTTTTTCTCCCACCAATCACCTGATTTACACGAAATCATTTCTTCATCGTATGCTGAAAACAACGATATTAAAGCAGCCCGTCTAATACCGCCTGCAAGTACAGCATCAGCAATATGACAAACAATATCGTGTACTTCGAGGGTTGATAATTTTGTTCCATCTTCTTTTGCATCTAATATTCCTTTAATTTTTACTAAACATTCTTTTAACGGTTGTGGCCCTGGAGCTTTTCCTCCTGAGGTCACAAGTCTTGCTCCCTTTGGTCTAATATCCGAATAATCAAACTTTATCTTAGATGATCTCTTAGAGCCTAAATAAGACTTGATTAAAACTTTAATTGAATCAGACCAACCTTCAATACTATCACCAATAACAAATCTTCTTGTTCTTCCTTGAAAAGGTTTAGTTATATGTGGAAGAGAGGAAATATGATGTCTTTGAACAGAATAACCAACACCGCAGCCAGATAGCAAAAGGAACATACACTCACTAAAGCTATCAACGTGATCGATAGGTAAGTAGCTACAATTGTATAATCTATTTGGGGAAATTTCAATTGGCTTACCACTGAATTGAAGCGAGCGCATACTTGGTAAAACTTTTTTTTCATAAACATATTTATAATTTAATTGTATTTGATCTGATAATTTTGGATACCTCTTTTGATGCATCTCTTTGTTTCTTGTGACTAACTCTTCCCATGTTTCTCTTCTATTTAATTCAGGAATAAACTTAGCGTATTTCATGTGGACAGTTAAGTCAGATAATATTTTTTTATTTAAATCGCTAGTCATTTATTTTTTTTATTTTTAATTATTAATTCTATTACCTTGTCACATTCCTTTTGGTTTTGAGGTTTATATAAAGTTACATGTTTCATCTTATGATTTACATATTTTTTAAACATTTTCCAACGCATTGGAAAACTTTCATTAGCTCTACCTTTGCATTCAATTATAAATGAACTACTTACAAAATCAGGTGTATATTTAATACTTTGAATCTTTTTTTGACCACGATTAACCATATCACCTTTACCATTAGCTTGTCGCTCGTAAGAGTCTATTTTAAATTTAAAATCTTCTTGTAAAACAAATGTTGCCCCTTCATAGTCTGCGTGTATTTTAGCTTTTTTTAAAGCTATATACATATACTTTTCTAAACCAGAAGCGAATGTGATCCCGTCAAAAGTAACTTTTTTACTTCTGACAGGACCTTTTTTTCGTTTATATTTCTTCTTCATCATATCTAAACTTATCAATTAAGGCTTCTTCAGATAAATCTTGAAGCTCATCACGTGCCGCCTGTATGTATAACACAGCATCCATAAGCTCTTCTTGTATATCATTAAGATAACCTTGTAGATTTTTCATTTTAAGTCTACGCTCGTCGTTTAGTGTATTGTTGTATTTTTCATAACCAATATCTGAACGTGATACAAACTTATCAACTACATTTCTAACTACAGGATCTCTAAATCCATATTCTTTTCTTGATGTGATGCCTGATTTAGCATCTGATATTTCTCTACTTGACATATTAATCTTTTTTAAATGTTCCGTTACTCATTTTACCTGTTCTATTTTTTATTTCGTTGTATGCAGCATCAATACATTTTTCAATTGGCGTACCTGTTAATTCAGCTAAATTAACTAGTACAACTACACAATCACCAATACCATCTATAATTTGCTTAGCATCTTCTTTTAATATAGCCCTACAAGTTTCACCAACCTCTTCAACTAATTTTAAAGCTTGTGTTTTAGGATCACCACCATCATACAAACCTCTATCATTAGCCCATAATCTAATTAAATCAAATTGACTGACCTTGCGGTCTGACATAATACCGCCAGTTCTTGTCTCGTGCGCATCGTTATTATCAAAATACCTAGCAAAAGCTTTATTATATACATAGCATCTTTCTGTGTTGTATTTAGATGTTACTACATTTTTCATTATCCATTTTATAGATTCATTTGTTATTACACATGAACCGTGTTCTGTTTCCCAAGACATATTTAAATTATCCATCAGCTGTCCTTTAAGTTTGTTTATTGGACAGGGAAACGTAGTTGTTTGTTCTGTTACGTTTATATTCATTTGATTACATTTTAATTGTTTATATAATTGCTCGTCTACTCTGTATCCGTATTCTTTTTGAAGCTCTATTTCTTTATATGAAACATAATCTATATCATCTGACATATCTAATATTTCATATTCACCTTCGTTATAGCCTTGTTGTTCTTCAACTCTATACTTAACATTGTTTGTTACACCTATTTTTTTACCCGGTATATGGTATATCGCATATGTCATATCTTATCGTTGTATAAATGCATGTTATGTGCAAAATGATAATATACACCAGTCTCAATCTCAAGCCACTCAGACATCATCTCTTGCAGTTTAGAGAATTGATATTGATCATTACAAAAACCGTACCAAAGATCATTAGATCGCATCGTAACGCACATATCAAGTCTTCCGTGAACAATTGTAAACTGTACAGCATATGTACATGGGGTATCGTTACTATATTCATCAATTTCCTTACCATCATATATAGACACACAGGCTTGTCTAGTATTAGGATTGGCCTTTAACATAGTGTACACTTTGTTTAGCTGGCTATTACGTTCCCACTGATAACCATAGTTAGAATTAACGTAGCCTTTATCATCAGCCATACGCTTCCATATTTCAGGAATTTTACCATATATTTCCCCTAATGTACCTATATGTGGATCTCCAGACTTGTACCATTGCCATTCGGCCTCAGCATATTCTTCTGACCATTTACGCTCTCTGTTTATTATCTTTCTATCTTTAGGGTCTGTTATATAAAACCCAACGTTAAAAAGAGCTTTAGTATTGCCAAACTCTACACCATCTTGTAATATACGATCGTGTATATATTCATATGCTTCGTTTGCATTTCTAAAGACTTTGTTGTTTATTGTATTCATATTGTTATTATCCGTTATTGTTCGTATTTGGTTTGTAATAGTATTTGTAATATTCCATAACTTTATCGTAAACATTATCACCGTATTGTTTTGGATCTGTGTGTGTTTTACCGTTTATATTTATTTCTATTTTCCATTTACTCATATCGTTTTTCCAATCAGGACTTATAGATACACCTATTTTTTTATTTAAACACCAACCTATTATTTTCATTTCGCTTGGTTCCCAAACTTTTTGAGGTGGTTTTCTACTAGGTGCTTTGTTCCATCGTTTAAACGCCATTATTCCCAGGGCATTGGTTCGGCTGCTATCTCATCTGTTATATGAGGTACAAAGCTACCAGACTTAGGCTCCCAAGTAAAATGTGATTCAGCACCGTTTTCACCTAAGTTTTGAAATTTAACTTTAAGGACTTTAACTTTAGTTGTTTTAGCATCATAATCTCTATGTACTAACAAGCCATGATAACTAGCGTCGTACCATTCACCACCACCTTTAATGTTATACATCGTTGGCTCTTCCATTTTACCATCAGAACCTTTATACATTTTAGTTGGATGAGCTACAATAAATACCAATACATCATACTTTTTAGCAAATGTCTCTATTTTAGCTAGGTAATCCATAGTGTAGCGATTAACATCATCAGACTTAGCGTTTACATCTCTAATCTTATTAAACGGATCAAGTACTAAACATTTAATACCTTTACGTTTTACAAGCTCAGCGCCTTTGCGTAGTACAGACTCTAAGTTATACTTATCCATGTCTATAAAGAAATAGTTATCATTAACTTTTTCCGTTACCCGTTGCCATTTATCACCATCAATATCATCTACACGAGGCATGTCTTGCCAAGTTTTACGCATTAATTTATGAGCGTGGAGATAAGTTGGTTGGTTTTCTGGACTAGCAAACGCAGTTTTCCAACCATAGTTATTATTGTAACCAACAACCATTTGATCAACAAAGTCAGACTTACCGCTACTAGGGATACCAGTAACAGTAATAAACTGCCCAGTATAAGTTGAAAATATTTTATCGAAGTTTTTAAGTCCAACTTGATAACCGGGTTTAAAACCGTTTTTAACAAAGTCTTTAAGCTC
>JGI25128J35275_1000731_pt1 | contig 10180 bp, 8 predicted proteins | sample ETNvirenome_2_60_FD_35275 | JGI IMG/M metagenome (IMG submission 35275)
CTAGATGTTTCGCAGTAACCTNACATANNTCNTCAAAGTTATCATACTTCTTATACTTGGTNTCTCCNAGTGCTTCTTCTATCTCTTCATCACTATATNTCTTACCAAATAATGAAATNTTATGAGGNAGTTTTACNTGCTCCTTGTTCTTAAATAATCCATATGCTGCAGCCCCGAAAGATAGTCCTGTATCGTCTGGAAATGGTGGGATATGTATATTCTCTGCCACCTTATTCTTACGCAGCACAGAGTTAGCCAGTATGTTTAGAAAGACCCCACCAGCAAGGCATAGATTATCACTAATATAATCTTCTTTCTTTAACTGATTCATCCATTCAAGCATCGCATTCTCAAAGTTATACTGAAGTTGCTTTGCCTTATTCTCTGGTGATAGATTACCGTAGTTAAAATCTCTAACAGGTAAAGACTCAAGTGCTACCTGTGGTATGCCCTCAAAGTGCATTCTCCAATCCTTCTTTAACTCCTTTGTATTTCCATAGGCAGAGAGTCCCATGACCTTACCACAGAATGTCTCCCTATACTTTGGATCTGTAAGTTTAATATCCTTCTGTATCTTATTAGTGTAGATATGATATGCCCACAACCAATAATAGTTTCCTAGATTATTTGTCTGTGGGATACCAGGATAATATTTGAATAGATTTTTCTTCTTATTAAAGTATCCAAATGAATGATTCTCACAGGCAAATACTTGCCCTGATGTATCAAACAAAATGGAACCAGCATTATCTAATGTAAGAAATGAACCTTCATTATAATCACAAGAGAATACAGAAGAATATGCATGACACAAATGATGTGATACTATCTCTACCTTTGCTTTTGGAAAATATCTTTTAACCTTCTTCTCAATGGTCTTATTCATATAGTTCTTATAGAACTGCTGATTAGCCATTGATGGAACAATCACCAAGTCAATATCATTCTTGTCTAGGTTTCCAGCAGACAAACAATACTCTATTGACTTTCTGGGAAAGTTGCCGTCATATTTTATCTTACTCAATCTCTCTTCACTGATACTTACACAGTGCTCACCATCTTTGATGAGAGTTACACTCGCACCATGTGTCCAACTATCTTCAGACTGTTTTAATAACTTAGGATTGTCAGAGAGTACAACATTCCAACCAATGGCACCATAAAGTCCAATTACATTCATGATTCTTTATCAACTTCCTCTACAATCTTATCAAAATCAAATATATCCTCATCCTCATCTACATAAGGATACTCTGCCTCAACACCAATAAAATCAAAGTCAAACAATACACTGTTTGGTAACTTACATTTAGCAGGTTTCTTTGCCTTAATATTTGTATGCATATCCCATCCAAATACTTCTGGACTTGTCCCATTCCATAACACAACAGAAGGCATCTTCAATGCGGCAGCAGCATGTTGCATACAACTATCAATAAGTATTCTCTTCTCACTATGTAAAAGAATACTTACAAGTTCCATGTTAGTTACAGGATCTTTTAAAACTTCTACACCATCTAAGACTTCACATGATGGTCTTGTTATCTGGAAGATATGATACTCATCTGAATAATGATCTACCAATTTCTGTGCTAATACCACAGGCATATCACGTGCCCACAGATATGGTCTCTGCTCATTATACATTCCACCATTAGTCTGAATAACCATGATGGGTTTTCCATTTGCTCTACCAGGCCAAAACTCTTTCGCACCTTTTCTTTGAAGTGGATTGAACTTTATCTGTGGTAGTTCACCCTTGTAGTCAAGATTATACATCTTACTCCAACTCTGCACCAAGGGTAACTTTTTATTTACATGATCCGTAGTAAAATATGGTTCATTAGCAAAGATTAATGAATCCATATTCTCCACATAAGTTTGATAGTAGTAACTCGTATTTCCCATTTGATAGACTCTATCCACAAATGGAAGGTTCTGAAATATTTCTGTCCAGACACCAGTTATTATCAACTCCCTTGAGGGATGATTATTCTTTATACATTTTGCTACTGCTGTCGCTGCAATGTGCTTTCCAAACCCACCTTGTACATGGAACAGAGAATATTTTTTTTGAGCCATAATGAAGAATTAAAATTTGATTTAGAAAGGAAGTGCTTTACTTACTTTTGCTGGTGCTGGAGGACTCTTAACAGAATTAATCCATGCCTCTGCATTTATTTTTGTATTGCTTGCAGCAAGTTCGTCTGCTATCCAACCCTTAACAACAGAATCTGATAGAGCACCATATGCTACAAATCCTGACGCACCAGTTCCACCAGAACTATCTACTTGAAAAGTTTCTTCATTTGTTATTGTAAGAGTTGAAGGATCTGAATCATCAACAGAGACAGTTTTGATTGCTACTTCTGAAACAACATCTGTTCCATCATTTAATACCGTTAAGTTACTAACAGTTTCGGTATGAGTGATTGCCATTTTTATTAAGAGAATAGGTTATAATTATTTTTTGGAGTGTTAGGTGGAATGTTAGGATTAATTACTTTTGGTTGAGTATTAATCACACCACTATCATTACTATAATTCCAAAACTCAAGATTTTTTTTGTTACTATTATATAGTTCAATAATAGAATCAGGAAGAACTGTACTTGGATCTGGTGAAGTCTTCTCTAACTTGGAATGAACCTCATGCATATCAGATAAACCATAAGTCGTCAAGTCATCTTCTCTATGTTCATTAGATAACCCATCAAACGTATGTTCAAATGGTTCTTCACCCAAGAACTCATAGATATTATTTAATTGACCCCGTGGATCAGTAACCAAATCATTATAGTCTACATAATGGAATTTGTCACTATGCCCTTCATCTACACCCATCTTAGTGGCATTTAAGGATTCCCATACAATACCACCCTGACTAGTAAGGAGATACTGACATCTAGTTTCATCACTAATAGGAATATTAGATTTTACTAACTGTTCGTCAACAAAATTAATTCTCGGTTGACCTTCGACAAAAGTATTACGATGAATCATGGTAAGAATAGATGCAAGTATCTCATCCACTCTTCTTACAGGAACTATAACCTTTGCTTGCTGTCCAATATATCCCTCAATAAAAGGAACTCTTGCACACCATGCACGGTTCTTATCAAAGATAACTTCTTCCTCAACATCACTATACCAATGTTTTATAACAGAACCAACTATTTCATTGACTTGATCTGGTTTTGGATATCCAGTATAAAGTTCATTTTCTAAAAAATTATCATGAAGACTATACATAGCACCCATTACAGGACTTGATGGTCCCGAATAGAACCTTGGGTTCTGATTTAATAATGTAGACAAAAGGGTGCTTCCTGCTCGTGGAAGTCCTGCCATAAAATAAAAAGTTTTCATTAATTTTTATAATGCATTAAGTGCTGTTTTTGCTTCTGCTAATTTTGTATTTGCCTCGGTTTCTTTTGCATCAGCTGCAGTTTCATCAGGAGTTTCTTGAGTTCTTAAAGTATGTGCTTCATTACGAAGAACTGCAGCAGCATCATAAGGAGTTTTAACTGAATTAAATTGAGTCTCAGTTAATTCTATAAGTGCTTTTTTTGTTCCAACAGCAACCTCTGTAATCGTGACTGAATCTGGAACTTGAGCTAAGCAAACATCAATACCATCAGAATCTGTTAACCATATTTTTACATCTAACTCATCATGAGAAAATACATTATATGGATGCGTTTTTCCATGACCCTGAGGTGTATCATTTGTAGTGGTTAACCACACTTTAGAAGAAGCATCAATCCAATAGTGCTTTATGTACTTCATATCTTTTTAAATTTTTAATTATTTAGGAATTAGTTTGTAACGTCTATACCGTATCGTCGAGAAAACTCTCTGTTAACATCATCAAAAGTAGGAAATCCAATAATAGTTCCCCAACATACCATAGCATATCTATGCCCTTTTGTCACGGGTTCTACTCCATGCAGGTATTCATGTGTGGATGGAAACGCAATTAACATTCCTGGTTCTGGTCTAACTCTTATACCCAATCCAGGAAAAACAAAATCTCCACCTTCATATCCATCATTCAAATAAAAAACCAAAGACAAATCACGGTCTGTTGATTTCTTCCAAACTATATCACCATTTGGTGCTTGCCACCTTGACTCTGCATCAATATGAGGTTGATAGTGTCCACCTATACCATAAGAAAGTATCTGTGGAATCTCACTATCACGCATCTGTATTCCAAAGAAAGGATTAATAATATTCCTTACAGTATCATGCATCAACTGTTCGATTTGTGGTGCTATATTACTTCTTTGCGTTTGAAAAGGAACTATTTGAGTATCTCTAATACTCTTATCCGTTCTCCAATGAGTTTCTCCAGTTTGATTTGATTTTATAGGATCAAAAACTGATAGATCCTCAACAGGAGCTCCTTGAATATGGTTCATCATTTCACGAAGACCCTGCTCATTGATAGCATTTCGTCTTACTAATATATTAGATAATGGATTGTCCTTGGTTTCTATTTTCATAATATAATTCTTTTCAATTATTATAGCATATTAAATTGTATTTGGTGAGTTAGTTCCTACTCCATTCATATTAGGACCACCAGTTGAATATGAATTAATAGTTCCTCCTGGAAAATATGCACCAGGAAGAATGGCAGATGTATCAGTAGCAAAAGTTATTTTTTCAGTCGTTGTTCCATTATTACCTGTATTACCACCTCCAGTAAAATATCCTGCTTCATTACCACCTTGTCCAGGTGCATATGAAAATCCAGGTGATGCTAACTTTGTGGATGGACTACTAACAGTAGTATCATTTGCCCATGTTGTTACATCCATTTGTCTTTCCAGACTGTTTCCACCAACAATATATGCCTTACTAGGACTTGAAGTAGCACCACTATATTTTTTTTCTGAGTTGTAGGTGGTCCAACCATTCTTAGACGAATACGTGTCGTTAGCAAATGTTATCTTTACAAAATTAGTACCTGTATCAGAAGGACCACCACCAAGATATGCATGAGTTTGCATAGCTACTGCCACTCCCAGATTATTCTGAGGCCACGGATAATTAGGAAGAGATGATGCAGTCTCACTAGAATAAACAAATTTATCAATATGACTACGACCCGCTCCTGGATTTCCATAACCACCACCCCAGTATCCTAGAGTTTGATTTCCAGCAGCTGGTTGACCATCTATGCCTTTACTGGAAGGTATTCTACCAGCATCAGAACCAGGTATCCTTGACATAGTAGATGTCGCATACGTTAACTTATCCATATCACCACCAGTAGGATTACCATCAGCAGCTGCTAGAGTTCCTCCTCCAATATATGCATTAGTAGTAGTTGAAGTAGCACCACCACGTTTTCTTGTGAGAGTACTATTTGCAAATACAGAAGAATTCCATGTCTCTGTTGAATAATCTAACCTATAAACATCCGATCTTCCAGAACCAGAAGTAGCACCTTGTATTCCTTGAATCAAATAACCTTCATTTTTTATACCTTGAGGACCACTTAAAGATGTTGATGCTGTTGGTGTTGCTGCTGGTGGACCAGCAAATACACCCGTTTGTGATACTGAATCGTTAGATGAAAAACCACTCTCTGAAATACTCAATGAATCTTCCAGCACAGTACCTTCTTCTATATCAGATGAATTACATATTATAAATTTTGTACCTGCATCACCTGAACTTGCAGTTGCACCTTGACTTGTTGAAGTTAATGGTTCAGTTGGTACTGTAAAATTAGAAGTATAAAGTGATTGTCCTTTTACAAAACGCATATTAGTGATATATCCCTGCATCCGATGAGAACCAGAAGCATTACGACCAATATATGCAGTTCCTGTATGGTCATAATTATATCCATCAGTAAATGATCCTGCTTCTGTTCCATTTATATAAATTCTTGCTTCTGCATTATTACCATCTCTTGAATAAGCAACGTGAGTCCATACATTATCAGCAACAGTAACATCAGTAGTGATTCTATAATCATTAGCAGTATACATTTCTATTTTATTTTCATGTCCACTTGTATGAAATCTACCAATAAGGAATCCATCGTTTGAACTAGTTGAAGAACGATTCTCCCAAATAGTTTCAAGAGTACCATTACTTCCAGTAAATTTTACCCAACATTCCCATGTCATTGCATATGCAGAGAATCTTGAATTACTACCCCATCCTGTTATTGAAAGATGATCATTATCTCCATCAAAAAGAACAGTATCAGTGGCACCTGTATCACCATCAAACCATCTTTCACGAGTTCCATCATAAGTTGTTCCTGTAAAACCATTTCGTGCAGAGGAACCAGAAGCTTCTTTTTTATCACTAGAAAGATTCATTCCAGGTGCAGTAGCTTGAGTTTCATTAGAATATGTAAATTTAAAAGCACTCCCTAAGTTTGCTGGTCCACCTGCAAGATTACCACCAGCTATAACTCCAAACGTAGTATTACCTGTCGCAGCTTTTCTAGTGTTATAACCATTCAAGACCATATTTGCAGGAATATTTGTAGTTGTATCTGATGCAAATACAGTTTTATCAATATCACTCGTCGGAGCAGTACCATTATTATTTGATGATCCAGCATACCAATAAGTATTAGTTCCATTGGATGAACAACTAGCATATCCCCTTGCAGTAATCATAGCAGCACCTGGAACTTGTGCTGATNCTTCAGTAGCAAATGTTAATTTTGATACTGCGGTAGTTGCAGGAGATACTCCACCACCACAGTAAGCAGCACTTGGTGATGCTGTTGTTGCCATGTTGGATTGTTTTGTATTTGCACTTGGTAGATTAGCACTAGGAATTCTAGCACAAGTATCTGTTGCGTGAGTAATTCTATCTACTATTGAACGATAAGAATTAAAACTACCTGCTCCACCAACAAAATATCCATTTGTTGCAGAATTACATCCTGCAAGATATCCCCTACCAGCACTTAGAGTGGCAGGAATTCTAGATCCAGCGTCAGTTGCATAAACTATTTTATTAATAAAATTCTCATAACCAGGATGTTTACCACCAAAATATCCATGCGTATTACCACCTACTGCCCCAGATTTACGAGGACTTCCTGGAAGTATATTACCCAAATTAGTTTTTGTATCATTAGCAAAATTAAGTTTATCAACATTAGCTGCAGGATATCCACCACCAATATATCCAGTATTTACTTTTGCTGCTGCAGGGGTCACCCAAACTTCAGGCAACGGGACCCATTCAGCAGCACTTTTTTCTGCCCATGCTTCTGATAAACTCCAACAACCTCTAGTATCAGCCATTTATAATCATCTTTTGATATAACATAGAAGTATTTAGATCATTACCAAATCCTTTTCCATATGAATGCCAGCGATTACTACGAAACAAAACTAATCGATTATATCTTGCAGGTATCTTTCCATATTCTTTCCATTGAGTCTTATCTTGAATATTAAATTGCTTTCCATCTACATATGATTCTAATCCAGTTTCGATATGAGAAAAGAACTTCATACCAAACTCACCAAAAGATGGATAACCCAGTTGTAAATAAACTACAGCAATCCAATCAGATGAAAGATGAGCAGTAATTCCTCCTTCATCTTCTTCTTTCTGTATATTATTATCTGCTTCAAGTATTTTAATATCACTTTTTAAAATACTTGATATCTTAACAGTGGTCTCTTCAGTAATTTTTATCTCATTATTTAAAAAACTTTTATGATACTCATAAGGATTATCATAAAAGTTATCTATTACAAAAATTTCACTCTGCATTTACTTACCAAATCCTTCCCCTGTATAATATCCTCCTTTTGGTTGTTCTGGTTTTCCTTCTATTTTCTTACTCTCTTCCTTACCTTTAAGAGCATTACCATATCCAAGATCCTTACCAGTAATCTTCTCATAACCACCTAGAACTTTCTTCTGAAGATCCATTACAAATTCATCTCTACCTGCTTGTGTAAGTAAAGTATCCATAGGAAGATAACCTTCCTTTAATTCATTCTTACCATCAACCATTGAAGGACCAGATGCACGACGCATTGCCTGAATATTACCAATAGAAATACCAGTACGTGATGCCATTAAATCATCAAGTGCCTGTTCAGCAAGACGCTTATCCCAATAATCCTCATTCTCTTCTAGGAACTGCTGTCTATCAGGAACAACTCCATCATTTAATTCAACCAACTTCTCCATCATCTTATCCATGTGCTCCATCTGATGAAGACGATCACGAATTTCAAGTTCACTTGATTTTAGATAATGAGTCATATTAAGTTCATCTATATCAAACCAACAAAGTTTCTTACCGTCACCAGGACCAGCAGCAATATCCCATACAAGTGGTTGAGATTTATCTTTACCATTCCACTTATAATCAAACTCACGAACTCTTTCTCTCATCTCAATTAACTTCTGCATATATCCAGATGCCATGATACGACGTTCCTTTAGGATATGCTCAAAGGTAACAGATATATTATGAGTATTCAACCCAATAAATTTTTCAAGTTGGAAGTTAGTTCTTCCCTGAGCCATTTCTCTATCACTCTGCTCCCATTTAAAAACATTATCAGAAGCAATTCTTAGATAATCATCATCTTGAACGGCTTGCTGTGCCTCAATTGGTTTATAAGTCAAAGCACTTTCTGGTGCTTGTCCATTATTTTCAGTGGTCATAGTAATTTGTTCTCCAGTAATGTTATGTATAAGAGTTTTCCATTGATTTGAAATTGACTTCCAATTATATCTATTATACACATAATTAGAATTATTTTGTGATACTTGATTATAAAGTTGTCTTTGATTATCAAAGATATCTAATGCCTCACAACAAGCATCAGTAAAATTATTTATGAAGTCTTCTGTAACTTCATAACCTGTATTGGTAGGGTTTCCATCCATTGGAACAACAGAAGCATTACCTTGTCCAGCAACTTCTGCGATTGCTCCAATACTTGTGATGATTGGATAAGCACCACATCTCATTGCCTCAGCCATTGATACACAGAATGTTTCTTCCCATGTATTTGGATGAATAAAGAATGCAGACTCTTGGTAATGTGAAACCAATTGTTCTTGTGGAACTGCTCTTGAGTATTCTACGTTTGGATAAGTTTTTAACTGTTGATATGTATCAACATACTTATCTAATTGATCATCCCCATACAAAGACATTGAAGAGAATATCTTGAATTTAGTATCAGGATGTCTCTTCTGTATTCTTGGTATGATTTCTTCAAGAAGTTTCAATCCCTTATATGGAATTGAAGTATGTATCATTGTCTTTGTTTTATTAGAAGAGAAACCAAACATATCAGCAACTCCGTTTGGAATTACGCTGATTTTATCCTCAGGTACATTATGATGCCGAATGAATTGTTGTCGGTTATATTCTGATGGTGATACAATATGATTTATTATATCATGATCAAAGTCTAAAAACAACTGTTGATCATAAGCATGATGTGCCCATAAGATTTTGTAAGGACTATCCGATAATTTTAATTGTTCAGGTAAGTGAGATACAAATACATTATCAGGAAATTGATAATGTTCTGCAAGATAAGTGTATGAAGTTTCAGTTGCTCCAGTTAATCCCATAATCATTCTGCTCCGTAAATATGATAACCCGTATGGGTCAATTGTATTGTTGTATCCATCCAGACATCATAACCAACATTTTCTGCTCTGCGAAAGAAAGCTTTATCTTCCGACATATACCCATCATCATTTTTTAATTCTGCAAAAAAATGAAATGAGTTTGCTTTTTCTGCATCCGTGGAAGGTGTATCACTTGATTTATCACAAGGATTATATTTTAATCCTGGATATTGTTTAGCAATATCTTGAAAGACTCTTCGATGAATCATAACAAAACCCATTCCATCTCCATCAATTTTAATCAAATCACCTTTTCTTTCCTCTGGTTGTTTAATATTAACAGGGTATCGAGTAGGATATATCTTCATAGGATATGTAGCCGATACAATATCAATATTATGTTGTAATAATTTTAACACACTTTGTGGTTCAAATCCAATATCACTATCCAAAAAGAAAAGATGATCAAACTGTGTATTGTTAACAAAAAAGTTAGCACACTTAGATCTACACTGAGTAATCAATGAAGAATTAGTAATTGTTAAAAGACCATGTTCAATATTATTTCGCACTAAAAG
>JGI25128J35275_1000733_pt1 | contig 10172 bp, 8 predicted proteins | sample ETNvirenome_2_60_FD_35275 | JGI IMG/M metagenome (IMG submission 35275)
CTACTGTTTTAACTTCTGTAAACACTTTGAACGGTGACGTTGTTGGTGGATTCTTGGAAGCAGAAACCAAAACTCAACAAGGTATTGCTGGTAACACTGTTGGTGGTATTTCTAAGCAGACGTATCCAGTAAACGGTTGGTTAAACCAGTTGGCTGACATTGGTGGTGCTTTTGGTACAAACGGTATTCTTGGTATGCAACAAATGGCAATCCAAGCAAACACTGTAACTCACATGGGTGAGATTCAATGTGTGCTTTTGTCTGAAGCAGCAATGGCTAACTATCGTCGTGCTTTGTTTCAACAAGAACGATACATCAATGAGAAGACTCTTGATGGTGGACGTATGCAACTTGCTTTTGGTGGTGCTGTTGTTGAGCAAGACCTTGAGCTTGGATTTACATACAACGCATCAACTGGTGCTGCACCATTGTCTGGTTACTTCCTTAACTTTGACGGTGTTAAGTTGTGCATGCACAAAGATGCTGACTTCGCTGTTTCACCTTTTGAGCACATTTCTGGAACTACAGCACGGGCTGCCCAATTGTATGTTAAAATGCAATTGATTGCAGACCACCTGGGTTCTTGTGGTGTTCTCTTTGACGCAGACACTTTCTAAGGGGGCTTATCATGGCTACACAAAACATTATCCAATACTTGGAAACTTCTCAGTACAACGCATTACCTATTGGTGGTACGGTACCTGTAGGAATCGAAGCGATGAACCGTCGTCAAATCGAAACCTTCATTGCATCTGAGGCTATTGCTGTTGGTGACACTGTCGCTTTGGACTTTTCTAAAGCCGGAAGTGGTGACAAAGGTATTTTTGTTGTCAAATGTGACGATAATACTGCAACCAAAAAATGCGCTGTTGGAGTTGCTATTTCAGCCGCAACCGCTGCTGGAGATACAGTTGATGCTGTTATTGCTGGTATGGTAGACAATGCAAAAGTTGCTGGTGCAACTGCTGTTGGCTCTTCTATGGCTGTTTCAGCTGCTACAACTGGAGAGTTGGCGGTTTACGCTGCCGGTGATACTTTGCCTGTCTTTGCTATTGCTGCAACCGCACATGCTGGTGGTACTGCAACAGTATTTGTTATCAAGCAGTTCTAAGTTCGATTCTTTATCAAGCCGAAGGGGTGGGTGTTTCGCCCATCCCTTTTTTCGTATGGTGACCTATGGCAAATTTAAAAGCATTGAGACAGAAAGTTAAGAACATTACAGACTACAGTCCGGAGCTTCAACAGTTTAATGACCAACTGGATGAACTGTTGAACGATGCCTACTACTGTATCTGGACGATGAAGCGTTGGAGTTTTAGCACAGAGCTCAATACCATGCGATTGCACACAGACATTACAACCAGTACAGATACAGAAAACAGTTCTGGTGCCAATGTAACTGCAACTGTAAATAAGGGTCAACGTAAAGTAGAGTTGAGTCATGACATAGACAGATTGCATGACATGGATGTGTGGGAAGGTCAGCCTATGGAAATAGACAACATGGAATACACCATTTCCAAAATAGAAGACATGCACACTATTTTACTAGACAAACCATTTGAAGGCACCACCACCGCCACTAACAAAGGGTGGAAGATTAAAAAACGATGGTATGACCTACCGGAAAACTGTTTGGAACTACTATATTTGGGACACAGGGATTACCCCTACGTAAGTGCCAATGGCTCACAGAACCCATACGGAAAGTCTACTGCCATCTTACCCAGGCGCGAAGAAGACTTGGATTTGAGAGTAGATTACACACAATCCTACGCAGAAGCATACATTACCAGTCCCACACTTCATATTGCACCAGCAGAGCAGCTGGTCATATCAGAAGAAGGCGGTGGTGAGTTTCAGGCCAACAAACATTATGAGTTTGCTTGGGCGTTTATTAAAGATGGTAAGGTTGGGGCGTTGTCAGAACCTACAATCCACAAGGTGACTGAAAACAACAAAAAGATTCGATTGACTTTTAAGGGGTGGGATGACCTTAATATATTTGCAGACACGTACAACAACAAAGACCAAAAGCCTACACAATGGGAAGGCTACAGAAAAGTAATTTGCTGGAACAAAAATTTTGATCAAAACACTGGGGAGCGTAAAGGGTTACCGTGTTGGTTGTATGTTACTGTTGGTGGTACAAATAGAAACGAAACTTTTTATCTAGAAAAAATTGTTGTAAATGACCTTGTAGAATTTTATGACATCGCACATCTAAATCAACTTGACAATGGTTCTGCTCGATACATCGAGATTGATGGTAACCATCAGCAAATTAGACCGTATCCACGTCCGGTTGGATATGACTTTGAGGTGCCCCAAAAGAAGGTTGGTGCAACTATCGAAGTGTACCATGACTACGTTCGTGAAATGATTATGCGATTCATGGTAAAACCAAAGGACTTGTTGTTGTCTACCGATGTACCACAGATGCCATATGAGTTTCACCAGCTCATCGTATACAAAGCATTGGAAGACATATACTTAAAGTTGGGTCAACAAGGATTGGCAGCAACGTATGAAAAGAAATACATGAAGGAAATCAACGGGTTGGCAAAGCGATATGTAGACAAGATTGATCAACGTGTAGTGCGTGGACAGTTTCATATGGCCCACGGTAGACCAACATACGATGGTACCACTCTTAGGAGACTTTCATGAAGCCACAACGGTTCAAACGCTATGTACCATGTGGAGGTATCACTCAAGTATTGATGCCAAACATAGGGGACGCAAACATTGTCAACAACTGTAGATACGTATCTGAAGGTGGTTGGAAGGCAGATGTTGGGTTTGAGTCATGGTGGCATGCGCCTGCATCTTGGACTGTTACCAGTGCCATTGTAACAAAGTACTTTACTGACAAAGTTGATGCCGTTTATCAATGGAAGAGACAGGGCACCAATGACATTTACACCTTTATTGAGCAGTCAGGGCGATTGTACTACGCCATTGGTAACAAAGGACAGGGTGCAACCTATACGGGTGCCTTCTATGAGAATGACTTGGTAACAATTGACAGTGACCGGTACATACCTAAACTGGGCGATGTTGGTAGTCAGTTTGTGAACCTGGGGCAACATCTGTTGATCATTAATGGACGGGACCGTGCAATACTGTTTAGTGGTGATCAAGTCTATCGAGACTTTGGTTTTACTTTACAGACAGCATCCGCAAATCCATTGGATGTAGATACGCCGTATGCAGATGGTAAAGCTCTTACTGGTGGTGCAGCTGTTTGGTATAAGAAACAATCTCAGTATGGATTGGGTTATTTGGAGTTTGATTCAGACAACAAAGTGATTGAGAATACCTATACATACAATTACAAAATGAGCATGGTGTCTGATTTGGGTGCGGAGTCACCGTTGTCAACCACTCAAAGCGTTACGTGGCAACTAGAGAATGACGACCCTGCATACAGATATGGAGTTGCGCTTGACTTGCCAATAGGTCAAGAGGGTATAGTTGCTAGGCGCATTTACCGTACCAAAGAAATAAACACCAATGGCGAACTGTACTACTTTGTGGCTCAGATAGACGAAAACTCTAGTCGATTCTACATAGATGCTATGCCAGATAAGTTTTTAGTTGATCAAGCCCCATCGTTTACGGCTAGCACACCCATCACTACAGACTGGAAGTTTGGTGAAGTATGGGACAATCGACTTTGGTTGGCAGCTGGTAGCCGTATTATCTATTCTGATAAGGGTATATTTGAGCAGTTTGGAGCATTGGAATACTTTGATTTGGGTAACCAGACTGGTGGCGACATTACACAACTTGTAGCCTTTTATAATAATTTAATTGTATTCCGTGAAACTGCTATAAATATTATAAGTTTTGATACTGAAAGTTATAATATAAGCACCATCACTAACACGCTTGGCACAGTAGCCAGTAAGGCTGTTGTAGTCATACCCCAGTTAGGTGTTGTCTTTATTAACGAACAGGGCGTGTGGATGCTCTCAGGCGGCTTAAACGGTGGTGCATCGATAAGCATGCAGAAGATAAGCAAGCCCATCGACAAACTTTTGCGTAGAGTCAATCGTTCGATGATGCATAAAGCAATCGCAGCATACTCGTATCGGGAAAGAGAAGTGTGGATGCACCTTCCAACAGACGATTCAACTACACCTGACTTTGGATTTGTTTTACACTTGACACCACAGAATCCAATGTGGTCTATTCGTACAGACTTGGAGACTCCAACCAATAGTTATTGGTCTGCTATGTCTACAACTGTCAATGGGTACTTCCTATTGGGCAACGACCCCAATTGGACACCGGCATTGAATGCAGAGACAAACAAGTTGGGTCCACTCCAGGTTATGAGCTCCAGTTCACATTGGGGACAAGCAGGTAAGGTTACTGCATTTGGCGACAACGTTACGCTTGCTATTACAGACACAGCTCACAATGGTCATCAGTGGGAAAGTGCTTGGTACAACTCAAACGAGAACAGTGTCAAGGTGCGATACTATAGTGTAGAACTTCGCATCATTTCATATGGTGACAATGGGTTCGACTTCTTTTATGGGATTGACTACTCATATACAGAGAGCACAACATCCACCCAGAAGCAAGCAAAGAGTGAAACGGTGTACACCATCAAAGAAGATGCCGTGTTTGGTCCAGCTGACCTGTCTGTAACCAAGGTGCCATTTACAGTGAACTCCAGTAAGATTGCAGAAGGCAGGTTGATCACATTGCGATACGATGTCAATACGGAACTGTGTGACCAGTTTAAGTTTGGTGTACGAACCACAAACTCTCAGCAGTGGCATCTACTGTCGTTCAACATCCTGTCAGACTCAGTTGCATTGCCAGCACTCAACCAGTCCACGAAGGTGTCACGATGAAAGTATTTACACAGGTAGGACAAAAGGACCTTGACCAAGTCAAACCAGAGAACATCAATGACAACACACGGCAAGTTGTAGGTGAGTACAATGGTAAAATTGATGGTCAAAACTTTCCGGTAAAAACTATAGATAGACTTAAATTAGCACCAGCAACACTAACATCACAAAGCACTGCTAATGTTTATGGGTTCAAACATATTGGACAAACACAAGACTACCATTTTGTGCGTCGATGGAATACTTATGAAGGAAGTTTAAATGTACACTTTCCATTGGTTGTGTTTGATTTAAACAACAGCAGTTGGTCGAGTGGGTGGAACAACATTGCAGACATTGATGCTGCTTTTAATGACTTGGTTCTAGAGTTTGAGGCAAAAAGCGGCACGTTATCAGGTTGTTTTGACATAGACTTTCGTCATGGTGTAGACAGAATAGCAGACAACACAAGCCCAACTCCAGTAGTGGTTATATTTGACAACAACTGGTGGAGTCGATGGGGGTTGTTTTGCAACGATGTTCTAATAGCCGAAACTGGACGCGTGTATCCAAGACTTGAAAACCTGTCAGTGCCATACAAAATCTTTGTAGGAGATCAACCTGTTCGTCTAGAGCTCAGGTGGCAGACCATCAATACAAATCCAATTGATGAACATGGTGTATCTACTACTCCAAAATCACATATGGAAATATATGGGGCAAGTATTTGGACTTGCAACACCAAGAGGTAGGTATGGGTAAAATTACAAATCAATACTTTGAAGGTGGGCAAGCACCAACAGCAGCACAACTGAATGCAGTTTATAATAGTGTTGCTGGTGATAGTGTAAAAGATGTCAACTTGGATACCGAGTGGGCGCAGAAGCAACACTTTAGTGATTCCAACAGCATTACCAGTTTGTATACATTTGATTATGATGGAGTGGCTGATTGGTCTACAACAAGCACTACATTTAGCACCATAGAAAATGTTTCAGGTACCCCAAGCAAAGTATTGCCAAACTACAGTTCACATGGTCATGTGGTGATTAGGGTTCACGCAAGTGGGTTGGTTGGTGGGCTGTCTATGACTGGTGGTGTCAATGACGGAAATGGCACATCGGGTCAAATCCCGTACAACACATACGCATTCCGTTTGTTTATGTCAATAAACGGCAGTGGCACCCCATCTACAGTTGATCTGGCTAACTGTACTTACAGTTTTACTAAGAAGGCTGCCTTGACTACCAATACATTGTATTACAACCAATGGATACAGTTTCGGTCGTTTTCATTTAGTGGATTATATACATTGGCACCAGGCAACGTCATAGATTCAATAGAGTTACAGGCATCTGTGGGTAATACTGGAAACACATTAAACATTCGACACAATCACATACAAGTTATTGTAGTGGAGAACTAATGGGATATACCAAACCGTATACATACGCAGATGGATCTGTCTTATCAGCTACCAACCACGCATCCAATGAAGATGCATTGAGGGAATATGTCAACCAAGAAATCGCTGCTGCTGACGTATCTACTGATACCGTTGTTGGAGAGAGTATTGCTACCCCTCGTCTTATTACTTCTGTACAAACTGGTGACTTTGTTTCTAAGACTATTCAGGGTGTATCGAAAATACGATTACCACAAGAATTTGCGTGGTTCACGTCGACCACTAAGAGCAACAATCAAGTCTCTACTACTGTCCAAGACTATCAGCCATTAAGCAACACTGGTGCTGAAGTAGTCATAACTCAAGCAAACACAAAGGTAATGATAACGTTTTATGCCAAAGCGTTTGGCCCCATCAACAGTACGTTTGCCAGGTCTCCAACGGGTAGTGGGTGGGAGAATCAGTTTCTTTTACAATATGAGAAGGATGGTTTGATTACACGCTATGCCGGTACAAGTATGTACGTGTTTGAAAACGACACAACATTAACCGGTTCTGGAACCATACAGCCAAACGATACAGGGGCTGCGCGTGGTCATCGCAGCATAATGATGACCCGTATGCTAACATTGGGTGTGGGTAGGTATAAGTTTTCAATAGCAGTCAATCCTAAAATTGAAAAAGGACAGATTAACTGTCAAACATTTACGATAGAAACATTCCATGTGTAGGTGAACTATGGACCCATTAACTATGTCATTGCTTGCGGCTGGTGGTACAGCTATTGGAGCATTGCCGGACATTATTCCTAGCAAGTACGAACGTGACCAAAAGAAGCGATTGCGAGAAATGCAACGTAAACAAGAAATGGGTGCGCTTGGCTTGACGGAGCAACAACGTGCAGCCATAGAAGGTCAGATGCGTGGAGCACGTCAACAGGCACAACAATATGCAGATGCTGAACGTGCAAGGCTCACACAGCCCACAGCACAGCCACAAATGGCATTGTTGGGTCAACAAATGGCTGATGAGAGTAGACAGCGTCTGGAGGCAGATTTGGCTTCACAGATACTTAATATGGATTTGCAACGTCAAGCACAACAAGAACAAGAAATCAAAGACCTTGAAGCAGCACAAGCACAATACAAACGTGCTAGAGCAGAAGGGGTAACGGCACCATTTCAAACGGGTTCAGAAGCAGCTGTATCGCAGATGGGTCTTGAGCGTTTGATTAGTGGAATGCCGCCTGAGCAACGTCAAAGGGCAATGGATCAAATCTTTATGCAAAGAATGGGGCAGGGAGCTCAAGGTATAGGACAGGGTATGGCAAATGCCTTTGCCCCAAGACCCGGTGAAATCTCTATGCGTGACGCAGCGTCAATGTACAGGCCTATCGAATCATATACGTATGAAGAAATGTTGGAGATGGGTATGAGCCCTGACCAAATAGCCGAATATTTTTCTCAGATTACAAGGAACGCGAACCCAGCCATAGTCCAAGATGCCTCAATGGGTAATGTAAGGGCATCAGATGTTACTGGTACAAGTGCTGGTATTTATGGAGGCGAAGNAAGGTAATGGCTATTCAACAAGTAGGTGGACAAGGTGTATACGTTATTACAGGTAGTGGNCGTGACCCTNGNAGAACCAGCAATGGTCAGTCATGGGCAGACCTGGTAACCAAGCAAAAGTACATGCTATACAAGTCAGCACACGATCAAGCAGTGCGTGAGTATGAAGCAGGTAGAATCACAGACAAAGAGCGTCAGAGGCGTATTGACCAGTTGCGTAAAGACATCCGTCAAGAGCGAACAGACATTGCTAGATTGGAGCGTGGACAACTGAGTGAGAACGAACGCAGAGAGCGTATCAATAAGCGTGATGAGTTAAGATTAGGTACTAAGACAGTGCGTTCACCAACAGGTAGTAGTGGGACTACAGAAGAGGTAACTGACAGTGGCATACCTATAGCAGCGGAGTATGAGGAGCAATTAGTAAAAGACGAAGGTAAGTTGAGGCAAAACAAAATTAGGGCGTCGGCTGAAGTAGCAAAGATTCAAAAAGACTCTCTTTTTATGAGAGCATTGTCAGCAGAGAACCAAGGTATGCCATTAAGCATGCGACAACAAAGTGCTTACGACAGCAAAATAGATGCGTATACCAAAGCAAAGAGTGACGAAGAAAGGGCACAAACAGAACTTACAAACAAACAAACAGACATAGACAAAGTACGTAGACAACAGACACAAGCAGACTTTGAAGTGTATTACAATGACTCCGTTTTAAAAGGTGCCGACCCAAGTACAACGAAAGGTGGTCGTAGTGGTAGTAGTCGCGGTTCAGTAACAACCAAAACGGTTGATGAGGGTGTAGCAACTGCGTTGCCTAATGTAGATTACTCAGCAGAAATTGGTAGACGAGAAGATCGAATCGCAGACTTAAACAGACAAATACTAGAAGCAGAGGGTGAACCCCGTGTTGACCCGATAAATGTCATCAAAAGAGAACAAGAGATTGGACGGGAAGAGTATGGTTTAGGAGTGCCAAGAGAACGTCGTAGACTGTTTGGTAGACGTGCTGAAATGGAAGCCTTGGGTATGGAAGAGGAAGAGCCACAAGTCGAAGAGGTAGCGGACCCAGTATCAGAAATGATGGCAGAAGGGCAAGTGCTAGACACAGCAATTACAGCTCCAACTGAACAGCGATACATTGTTCAGGAAGGAGACACGCTAGGTAGCGTTGCACAACAATACTATGGCGACCCAAGACGATTTACAGACATAGCACAGGCAAGTGGTATACAAGACCCCAACCGTATTGAAGTTGGACAAGAGCTGATCATACCACAAGACCAACCGCAAATGCCAACTGCACCGGTAGCGGAGCCAGTGGTTGAGGAACCAATGGTTGATGAAGTTGTAGAAGAGCAAGCAATAGCACCAATACAACCAAAGCCGCTACCAACTGGGATAGGTGATGCTGTACGGCAAGAGTACACGGAAAGAAAGGCGCGTGAAGAAGAAATGCGCAGGAATCAACAACTGCCAGAAGTAACTCCACCATCACTTGCACCAGCACCAACACCAACAGGTATGTCATCGGTAGCCAAGCTTGGACCCATAATGTCGTACAAAGAAGCGATGGGTAGCAAGCGCAAACAACGGCGCAGTACAACGCCACCATCACAACTAATACGTAAAGCGTTTGACCCCGTAAGAAACCTTGACCGTAGGGACAAACAACAAGTCGGGTTGCATTTGCTTCAACAAGCCAAGCAAGCGTTTGGTGTATCTAGCAAAGAGTATCAAAAAGTAAAGGACCAGATACTGTCTGAACTTGGCAGAGCAATAGACCCTAAGAAGGCAAAGCAAATGAAGGTTGTAAAAACCCTTCAAGAAACTTCACCTTCTCAATACTACAGGTTGGGTGATGACATACGTGGACTATCAGAAGAGAGTAAGCGTATGGTAGTTCAACTGTTTCCAGTAAATGACGAAACCAAACTAGACGAAATTGAAAGTCTGTACAAAAATGCTCAACAGCAACTAAAGTTAAGTGTGGTTGACAGGTCGCAAAAGAAGAAGGCTTTGGATATGTTGGACCTTATGTATATGGCAGTCATATCTGACAAGAGGTAAGTATGCGCGACTTTGATGCCTTAACAATTGAAGAACTACGTCAACTAGCTGGTTATGAGGTAGAAGATACGCCAGGTGGTCGTGCTTTGGCTATACAAACCTTAAGAATGCAAGATGCCAGCAGTCAACAAGATCAGGAAGAGATACGCCAAGAAACAGCTCAAGATCAGTTCTACCGATTGCTAGATCAGTATGACGCTACCACTGATGCGATAGAAGGCAGTTTTGTATTGACTCCAGAGCAGCAAAGAGAACGGGCGACAGAACTGGATGTGCTAA
>JGI25128J35275_1000737_pt1 | contig 10157 bp, 25 predicted proteins | sample ETNvirenome_2_60_FD_35275 | JGI IMG/M metagenome (IMG submission 35275)
AGTGAACATCATAATCAGACAATTAGACCCTTTAGAGTATCATTTAGTGACCACACAGTTAATGACACATAACACGCATATATGTTTATTTAACTATTTAAAACAAATGCGTACTTTTCCACATAATACTCACAAACTGTGGAAAACAGTTGTATATACTTAGTGGGGCAATCTCTCAAACTCATTGTGTATCAAGGGGTCTGTACTTTTGCGCCTGGTACATACTTAGCATTGCATCTTCTGTTGAATTGTTGTTAGTAACCACTGTGCAATCTTCCCACTGGTGAGGATAAACTAGCATTGCAACTTTACAGGTTGGATGTAAACTATGAGCACAAGTTGACTCTCTTTCACTAACACAAAAGGTGATGTAATCGTCTGAGACAAATTGTACATCACCTATTATATTGTCATACTTAATTGTTAGTCCGATCTTGAAGTCTGCTTTCTGCATGATACTAACTGGTGTAGTGTTGATTGTATTAAATCATCAACATGTGCAGGGAGTTTGTTATCTTTTCCTTTCCAAACTTGTTGGTATTGTAATAAGATAGCATGAGTAAATGACAGTTGATTATGTGAAAGATCTACTGTGTAATTGTTGTTATTATTAGTCATTTAGCAGTCCTAATCTCTTTGTTGGTGTAATATCTAGGGGGCGTGATTCGTTGTTAGTTTGTGTTACTCTAACACCACGATTAATCTCTTCTGGATATAACTTAAAGTACTCAACTATCTGTTGATAAGTGTTATCATTGAAAGAAGAATTAGTGTGCATAAGATGATAATAAAGGGGGTGAATGTGCATGAGGTTGATAATAATAAAGAGGGGGCAAATGCCCCCACTAATTAACTCTCCTCTAGTGATAATATCTCAATTGAGATAACATCAAAGTCCTCACTAATTGTATTACATAGTGAGCGNATTTGCTTTGTTCCAGATGAATAAATGTGGAACAAATCGTCTTGGTCAGTGTTACTAACTTTGATGATTTGACAATCTTCATACTCATATTTAGAGATGAATTCATCAACTGATTGTGCATTAGTGTCGAACAGTTCTATACTACATTCTGCACAATATCCATTGAAAAAGTTAATATCTTTCGATAACTTTTCAACAGTTAGAGAAGGTCTACGAGGCATAATTTACTCTCCTACAAGTTCATTTAGTCGTGCTAATATGGCATTGCCATTAACACAATCTTCAAATACTTCTTCAATGTCAATGTTAGCGAAAGGCACAGATTGTAGAGACATGATAATAAAACAAGGGACAAAAATACCCCTACTATGTTTATAGTCCCGTAGAGGTGATTGGGGGGACTATGTATATCAAACTACCTGCAATGTGTTTGTGTTAAGTATTATCATACCATCAACAAAATCAACGGTTTGATTATACTTTGAAACGAACCAATTCCAGTTCTTTTGAAATACTTTGCAACCGTAATTTGTCTCATCTAGAATAGCATTTAGTCTAGATTTTGTGGTCACTGTTTCATATCCACAACTGCTAATCTTTAGAGCATTTGTGTTATGATCTAGGGTTGCAATTTGGTGACCATGTAGATAAACAGAAGAGCAATTTGTGTTTGAATTGTATTCAACAACTGTATTAGATCCTTTCCAGTTAGACTTATTGGAAAGAGCGAAATTCATTTGCTTTTCAAGTTTTCTCATAGGGTTTTAAATGCTTTGTTTGCTTTACTCTTTAATTATACATGATTTAGAGGGCATGTATACCCTTGATGGGACAGTTTGTGAGGTGGCACACACTAAATGTTATTTAAGGTGTGCATGGTTTATAATACTTATTGAAGCATATCTTCAAACCTTTGTTTAGCAATAGTCTCGCATTGTTCCTCATCAAATTGAGGATATTCTTCGAGTACTTCTTCAAACAAAGTTTCAAGAATTGATTCATGATGTAGGGTGCTCATTGTTAAACTCCTTGAGACATTACAAGATCTTTTAGATAATCTTCAGCACAATCTTGTGCATCATAGATATTATCAAAAGAACCTAAGTTAATAGATGTACCAATAGTACAACCCTTAGATGTATCATAGTTCATAGATTGAACTACAAACTTATCACCGCCATAGTGATAAATTGATAGATAAGGATCGAGATTGTTATCTCGTGAATACTTATCAAACATATTAGATGTGAAAGATTTCACATAGTCAAAAGATAGATAGTCATCAGTCAAATCGATTGACTGAGAGAAAAGAGATTTAGTAATTGAATTATTCATATATTAAATATAACACAGATTAGGGCATAAATCAAGCGATCTTGTGCCAGTTTGTCAACTGTTTGCAATCTCGTCTAATTTAACAATTAGTGGTGCTAATTCATCCTCTTCACTATCACTAATATCTATTGCCATTTGTTCATAACACCATAGCAATAAGTCTGCTTGATGTTTAGTTATTGGGACAGATTGTGTTGTAGTTGTTGTCATTGAAGAGGGGTTAATTAGTGATGAATTCAAAGATTAAGTAGTCTAAACTAACATTGAGTTCTTTACATTTTGTTTCATAATGTAAGAGTGAGTTCTTGTTAGTTTCGAGATCAAAATGATCTGTTTGAATGATAAACTCTGTATCATCCTCAATATCATTTATGTGCATCAATATTCCCAGTAAAGTGCATTGAACTCAGCAATATTAAGATAATCAGGATGATGTAATCGTTCTAACTGTTTTACATCTTCATCACCATCTTCATCATAACAAATGAATACAAATTCTTCTACAAAATGTTGAACAGATGGGATATTCTCCCTTTCAATACATCTTAAGATGTCACCAATTTGCTCATCTTCCATATTACATTCATCAATGCAATATGCAATGTTTTGTTCTAACATAGTCATGCTAATCTCCATGAGGTTTTGTTTACTGAAGACCTGCAAGTTTGGCAGGTTAATGCACTCCAACTGAAGTGAAATACTCTTGCTTCGTTATTACATAGTGGGCATACTATTTGTTTCCCACTAACACCAGCACGAGTGTATTTGTTTACATTAGTTATCATGTTAACCACTTTTCATCAGTTGTTTCTAACATTTTACCCACCTTATATTCATCTCCTTCAATATACTCAACTTCTTCATAATGTTGGCAATGTTCAAAATTAGATGCTAATCTTCTTGCTTCAGTCTTATTTTCTGCACCAACTGTTACTGAATAGTAAACAATTTTCTTTGCTTCAAATGTGTAACTGTTTAATAGTTCAGTCATTAGTATTTGCCTCCATTGTTATTAATATCAAGGACAGTTTCATTAGTTACATTATCAACTAACTCATCATATACCTCATCATCAAGTGTTAAACTAATCTCCTCTTTTAACTCACTATCTGTTAGTTTATCACAGAAATTAGTCAAGTCTTCTGATACATAAGAGATCAAATCTTTCATGCTCATACTATCAACTAAGAGGTCAACATACTGTGCAATTAGTTCATCTTTCTGAGAAGAATTGAGTTGTTTCATTAAGCACCTCCAAAGGAAAATTGTGGACTTTGTAGTAATATATCTCTTACATGTTCCCTATCTAAACTATCACCATCACCCCATGAATATTCGGGCATTGATGGATAAGTACACATCTGTAAGTATAACCAACTTGCATCTAATATGTCTTTCTTTGTTAAACCTTTTATGGGATAAAGTTCAGATTGTGGGTTATAGAAACTCCACACATAATCAATGAATTCTTGTAAGTTATTCATTTGATTTCACCCTCCTTAAGTGTGATGAATTGATAAAGATTAGAGTGATCTTCTTTATTATCAACATACTCAAAATTGTGAATTCTATCATAAACTTCATTCACATATTGTGAAGTTGTTATAACTTTCTTAGAGATAGTATCACCTAAAAGTGTTAATATTCTCAACACTTTATCATGTTGCTTGACATTATCCCATGATTTAGTAGGATAGTAATCAATAACTAATGAACCTGATTTGGTCTGAATTTGCATAGGCATTACCCTTAATTGTGTTTACATTAGTATTATAAGGCATATTGACCCACTTTCAACAAATAGTGTGCCACTTTATGCACTGTCTTTAAACCAAAATCCGTCTGCTGTCATCTCCCAACCATCATCTATGCACTCTTGATATGTTTTTTCTTTAACTTGTTTATCATGTAATTGAGGTAATTTAAANCCAAAATCTTCATAACATGCAGATTTAACTGTTTTAATGTTATTATCCTCAAGTATACTTAGTTCTTTCTTTGTTACTAATTGACCTATAATATCAAATAGTTTGTTATAATCAACTCCCTCCCAATCGTCCCACTCACTAACATAACCAGCACAATCTTTATCATATCCACCATCAATTAGTGATGGTGCATACATGAGATCATTGTTAACATCAAACCAAAATGTCATGCCAAAGTATTCAGAATTAATAGAAATAGTCATTTGTAAGTGTTAATTAGAGTGTACAATTAATGATGCTGATTATCTCATATAGAGATAACCACCTGCCCATCCTGTATAATCAGGATCATGCAATTTATCTCTATCTGATATAATTCTAAGATCATATCTAACATGTTTTGCTGGTGATTTCCATGATGCAGGTTTATAAACTTCACCTGTTAATTTATTAACAAAAGCATGAACACTGCCATCACGATATTCATTTCTTTCTTGAAAAGTATCAAAATCTTGTTGAATGATCTTTATATATTTACGACCAAATTCCATCCTAAATTTCATACATTCAAGACCTAATCTTGTCTTCCTGATTAACTCTTGATAATATGGAGATTGTGGGTTTTCTATTAAATTACGCTCACAATGTCTCATAGAATATAATCTATAATTCTCTTCTAATGCTCTGCAATATTGCCAAGTCCACTTCTCAATCTTTTGATCTAGAGTCAATTTACTCTCTGGAAATGTGACGATTGTGGGGACTGCTGTTACCATAAATTACCTTAATTTGTTTATATTATTATTATACATCATCAAAGGCATCTATCAACGGATTGTGTAACACTTCTTCAACTGGCACACGCTCTTGAATTAGATCACCATAACTTTCATGTAGTTCGCAACCATAATAATTACGCCCCAGATCCCTTGCTACCATTGCAGTTGTGCCACTTCCCATGAACGGATCTAACACAATATCACCCTTATTTGATCCTGCTTTGATACATGGTATAATTAAATCAGGTGGAAATACTGCAAAATGAGCACCCTTATAAGGTTTATTAGTTATATTCCAAACTGACCTTTTATTCTTTGTTGGATATGATTTAGTGAGACCAGTATGAGGTGATAAACCTGTACCTTTATTATGATATTTGCCTTTAGATCTATCACGAGTTCCCCAATCTTTAGCAGGTTCCTTGATACTTTCATTGTCATAATAGTATTTCTTGTTCTTACTTAAGAGGAACAAATATTCATGTGATTTAGTACATCTATCNCTNACACTTTCTGGCATTGGATTAGGTTTATGCCATATAATATCTTGCCTTAAATACCATCCATCTGCTCTTAATGCAAATGCTAACATCCAAGGAATACCAATTAAATCTTTCTCTTTTAGTCCATCTAATTTATTACCTCGTCTTGCACATTTGTCTGGTAAATCTTGTTTAGTCTTAGACACAGTTTGTTTAACTAATGCTTGACCTTTTCCAGGTCTATAGTTATAATAACTATCACCAATATTTAACCACAGTGTACCATCATCTGTAAGAATATCTCTTACTTTACTGAACACATTTACAAGAGATTGTATATACTCTTCAGGTGTATTCTCTTGTCCTATTTGACAATCTTCCCCACCATAATCACGCAAACCGTAATAAGGTGGGGATGTAACACACATTCTAGCAGATTGTTTATCGAAAAGTGATAATGTATCTCTACAATCACCAAATAAAATAGTATCCTTCATTTCAATTTAGGTTGACTCTTTTAACATCTACATCACCATATTGCTCTCTAACTGTTCTTACTGCACTACCATAATTAGTAGCAGGTACATCAACAGTTATAAGACCCATATCGTTACGATAGAATGTTACTGAAGCGGTGCGATTGTTAAACATAATGTAGAATTAGTAGGGTTAATATTGAGCACCTTTTGGTGCTCCTTCTGCTGTAGATGGCACTGAAGTCATACATTGAGTGACCTTAATTGTAGTGCCAAGTCTATTTTGTATTGCAAGTTTAGCAGCATTTGGTGTACTTGCAATAACTTCTTCAGTATAAACTTTTCTACCTTTTTCACCTTTTGTGAAAGAAACTGTTTGTAAATAAGACATTTTAGTTAGCGAATGAGTGAGCAGTTAGACCATCTTCAAATATTAATTCAATTAACTTTTGGAGACGATTACGAGTGGCAACAGATGATTTACTGTTGATAGGTACAGTTACCACACCATATTTCTTATGGTATTGTGTAACATTACCTGCCTCAATCGTATTATTATGTATACCATTATAATCATATTTATGAAGACGGATTACCCTTCCTATCGTTTGTGCCATCTCAATAATAGGCAAATTACGAAGTAGAATAGTATGAGTTAATCCTGGAACATTGATCCCTTCAGATAATATTGAATAATGAAATAATACGAATTTCTTATCATCATCATCACCCCAATCTTTCAAAGTATTGAAGAATTTATCTCTTCTAACTTTAGTTTGATTGATATAAGCACCATGCTTACTTGTGATGTGAAGTATATCATAACCTCGTGATTTTAACTCTTCTATTATATCACTTTTTGTCAACATATTCCACAAAGTTCTAGTATTTGGGGCAGCAACTAAGATCTTAGCACTCTTTTCATCCTCAATATTATTAAGAATATCTAAAATAACACCACGATCTACCTCAACTGCATTATACTTAGTACGCTTTTCTTCTGAATCGTGGATAACAAGTTTTGGTGGTAATATTGTGCCATTGTTAACAAGTTCTGGTGCAGGTACATTAATTAAAGTATCACCATAAACATCATTATTATTCATACCTCGTGTATTACTACCTCTGGTATATTTTGGTGTAGCAGTAAAGAAATAACTGTAATCTGCTGATTTAGATGTAGCAGCAACACCAACATGATGATTTTTAGATGTACTATTATGTGCTTCATCACAATATAAAACATCAACATCTATTTCAGATTCAACTATTCTATGTAATGAATGGTATGTGGTAAATATTAACTTATGTCCATAAGTTTCATTTGCCCATTTATAGATTTCATCTGATTTTGTTGTGCTTAAATGTTGTGTTTCACCTGAATGTACATGTAATACATTAAGTGCAGGATGTATATATTTCTCACCTAATACTGATAAGAACTCTCCTGATAATTGTTGTGCTAATAGTATACGAGGTGCAACAACAACTATATTTAATCTGTAAGTGCTAAACTTAACTTTATCGAGACAATCTTCTATCATAATTTGTGTTTTACCACCGCCAGTAGGTACATAAATGCAACCCTTATTTGATGCTTTCATTGCATCAATGGCACGAGATTGATGTGATTTAAGAATAGTTTTCAAAGGCAATTTCCTGTAATAAGTACATTATAAAGTAAAAAACCCCTCTTGTGAGGGGTTAGTGGTCACTTTAACAACTGGTCTAGTTAAATGCTCTGTTATAAGAATCTTTGACATAATTAACAGATTGTGTAACAACTGGTTTAAAATTGTTATAACCTTTAACTACATCATTCCATAATTCTTGTGTCTCCCACTGGTGAATTTCCCATCTAACTTTAATATCAGCAGTATAATCTGCAAAGGTTAGATTAGATTTAGCAGGACGAACTCTAACAGATTTAGTTTCAGTCACTTTCTTAATTTCAACAGGTTGTTGATATTTAGTGACCTTTTTAACAGTTGCAGTTGTAGATTTAGTAGCAGTAGTCTTCCTTGCTCTTCTCTTACGAGGTGTTGCAGTAGTAGACTTTGTTGCTGACTTAACTGGCATAAGTGTTAATAATTTAGAGTGAATATATTGAGAGATAAGTAATCATATAAGGAGTGTAGGTCAGTTACTGCGGATGGGCAAAACCAGTTACCGTCAGATGACCTATGCCGTGTCCAAAATGATTGAACCCTTATCCCTCAACATATCTATTATAGGGCATCAAGGTCGTTATGCAACTTTCTCTGTGACACTTTCTCAACTGGTTCTTCATAGAATATCTCATTATTAAAACCTATCATCAAATGTTTCCATGATTTGTTATCACCATGCTCTAGCATTTGATATACTTCTTCAATAGATTCTGCACCACTATTTGTTGTCCATCTCCTACGATACCATGAATTAGCAATATCAAATGTATAACCTTTTGATAACAATTCATCAATTAATGGATCATCATGATTAATAATTACCCTTGATCTAAATTTAGGATCTTGATTAGATTTTCTAACATATACAGTATTACCACCATCAGGTGATTCATAAATATTCTTTTCATCCTCTTTTTTAAGGTTGAAATTCATAATGAAATTGTAGAATTTGTCTTGTAATGACATTTTAATAAAAGCGAGGTTGATTTACTTCTACTTCAATAGTATTAAATATTCTCAACAATGCGTTGGCGTATGTTCTATAACCACTACCAACATATAGTTGACCTGCCACTACTGAGACAGTTGCTATACCCCAAAAGATATAATAAAATTTGGATTTAACCTGATTTCTTCTCTTTTCAGGTCTCCAATCAGGATTTGGTGCAGTCATTTAAAATATTTTGTTTGATACCATGTTATTATAACACCAAATCCTAAAAATAGCAATGTACCAACAATTTCAGTAGTCATTAATATAAATTCTCCTCTTGTTCTGTCACTAATATACAATCTGAAGTAGGAAGTGCAACACAAGTTAATACATATCCTTCCTCTATTTGATCTTCATCTAAAAATGATTGATCCTCTTGATTAACACTACCTGACTCTAATTTCATTGCACAAGATGAACATGCACCTGCTCTACATGATGCAGGATGTTCTAACTCTGCCTCCTCTAATCCATCTAATATTGATACATCATCAGCACAATCATATGTACTAAGTTCAACTCCCTCTGCATCTTTAAGTGTAATTGTATATGATGCCATGTGTCATTTGTTATAGTTAATATTATATATGTGGAACATCATGCCATGATAACCACTATTATATTTCTTTCCTGACCCTTTCATTTGTAAATGAAATAGTTTTCTACCATCATCTAATCTAAATTCTAATGTAGTATTATTTAATGTCCAAACCCCTGTCTCCACCTGCTTTTCCATCATATTTACTGCTACCATTCTAAGTAATTCTGATCCTTTAGTATGAAATATAACAGTATCAACTGCATCACCATTAAATCCTCTTCTTACAATTACATCAAATATTGCACATTTATTCTTATTCATCCATTTAACAAATGCAGTTGTTATCTTCTTATCAATATTATCTCTGTATACTCTATTCTGTTTGATTTCTTTATCACTAAGATCTAAATCAGGATGTATATTTTGTACAATAGATTTTAACTCTGGATTAGGATAACCAAAGAACATTCTAAGGAATGTCTCACTATGTCCTCTAATCTTAAAGTGTTTAATAAACTTTTCAGTAGATAATAATGCTACCTGAGTATGATTCTTTGATATACTTTTAATAGAATATTTTCTATTAGTATTCTCCTCATACATATCTACTTTAGTTTGTGGTCTACCATCTACCTTATGCTCACCACCAAATAAACTGTCAAATAATGCAGCAAGTCTATGCTCATACTCGTGACCTGCTCTCTTAGCAGTTTTACCAGCGATAGCAGCAGCAGTCATTTCAGATCTCTTAAGTATTTTCATTATAATCTATAATATGTGAAATGCTATAAATGTTATGACACTTCTCTAAGTGTCTTGAGTACATGTTTATGAGATACCCAGTTATATTCTTTACATTTAGTGAGATAATTACTATGTTCTTTAGATTGTTCCATTAAATGTTTACCATCATTTCTTAATGTAATACATTTAATTATAGCATCCTTATCAATCATATTCAATCCCATTGCTATTTGTAATAAATCATCAAAATCTTCTTCATTTGTTCCCTCTACTCCCATATAAT
>JGI25128J35275_1000742_pt1 | contig 10112 bp, 14 predicted proteins | sample ETNvirenome_2_60_FD_35275 | JGI IMG/M metagenome (IMG submission 35275)
TCTCTAAAAACAACAGACTTGCGTGTTGCCTTATCTCCTTGCTCGTCGGTCCAAATAGATGGCTCGTTAGGGCAGTAACGGATCTCGCGGACCGTGTTCCTCTCCTCGTCGTAGACTGTAACGCCTTTCTGGGGCAGCATGAAAACAACCCCACCGCCTTTGATCACCTCGTACTCTTTGTGTTGCTCTACGCGCTCCTTTCTCTTAATAAACTTCTTCTTGATTGGAGCGTCGTCAAGTCCACCACGAATACTTGTGCCCTTGAACTTCTCTAGCCTTTCTGGTTGAACCTCAACCTGCTTAGGCTTCTCCTGGGTTTTTTTAGGTCGCCCAGGCGACTTCTTAGTTTGTGTAGTCATATTAAATTGAATTAGTGATACAAATATAGTAAAAAAGAAAAAGGCCCCGAAGGGCCTTTCTCATGGTGTGTAAGAGCAGATTACGCCAAACGAATCAAATCGTAAGCCTCAGAAGAAGCTGTGACGTTCGTGAATTGCAATCTGAACAGCCCGCTACCAGAAGAGAAAGCGTCATTGACAGGATCAGCTGTCAAAACTGCTCCGCTTCCAATAAGCGTTCCGCCTGATCCAGCAGCAAGAGTAATAATCTCATCAGCACCCGCTGTTCCTGTGTTGATAATTGAGAAATCAATGCTGTCTCCTACGGCGCAGCCATCACAGCCAGCGACAGCCAAAGCTGCTGTTGGTGCTGTGAATGCTACGTCTGCTTCGGGGTCAGATCGGAGAACTCCGTTTCTGATTTCAGCAATAGTAACTGTGTGAGCTCCTGCAGCAATTGCAGAGGGAACTGCATCTCTAAGTACGTACTCAGCGTCTAACTGCTGAGCGTCAACTGTTTGGGCTGCGACTTTCGTAGCATGCAACTTGTCAAAGTGTCCCATTTTATAAAAAGTTTTTTTGTTTAATAATAAAAGAAAGCAAAGGGGCGGGGCCGAAGCCCCACCCATTCGCGTTAGTCCGCAAAGTGTGTGAACAAAAAGTGAATCTCAAAAGTCCCAGCCTTGCTAACCGCAACCGAAGGGTTATCGATAAAAGCATGAAGCTTTCTAGCGGTGCTTGTAAAACCCTTAGAGACAGCTGGAGTATTTTGAGCTGCGGCTTGAAGAGACAAGCTTGAAGCAGCAACATTATACACCGTGCCTACAGGGATTTCTTGACCTCCAGACCCCAAGAACAAATCGGCGTCTCCGAAGATATCTGTCTCAGTGACAGCATCTCCAATGCCGAGACCGATTGTTCCGTTGGAATCAAGATCAACAGCTCCTGTGACCTTTACAAAAACACCAGTCAAACAAGTATTTGCGGGCTGATCAACAGTAAACGCTGTATTAGAACCGTTTACAACAGCGTCTTTTACAGTCACCGCCTTTGCAGCGGTAACAGCGCCTGATCCGTATCTAAAAGTTGCCATAATAATCTAGTTTTTAATAGTTAAACATTAAGAACAAGACTATTAGGATCCCTTAATCAATACGTGCTGGTTTGCAGCGCGAACNCAAAGAGAGATCTCAGATCTGTAGTGGAATACAGCCTGGTCTGTTCCAGCATCGCCGTTATTGTTGTGACCCAATACACCGCCACCAGTTACCCAGTGCTCCATCTCACGAGAGTATCCGTTTGCCTCCTTGTACTTCATAGACAAAGCAGGTACAGATGCACCGCTTCGTGCGTCAGCTACAGTAGCCAAAGGAACCATAACGCCTTGAACGAAGTTATTGTCAACGGCACCCAACATAGTTGGATCGTTCAACAATCTGAAGTCGTGCTTGTGGAAAGTGTAACCACCGCGAGTAAAGCTCTTGAATCCGAGCTGTACTGCCATGTCTGGACTATTCTGGAATGCACCGAACTGACCTGGGAGGCCAGCAGTAACACCAGTAGCAATACCAGCTGCGAGCATGTCGTCGATAGCCAAGTCCTGCTTTCTGTTTACGTACATAGCATACTCAGAAGGGGCACCCTGCTTGTCAAGCTCGATGATGATATCGTCAAACTCAGAGAAGCTGTCGAGTGGGTTCGCAGAAGCGCCTGATACGTTAATACCTCTGTCTTCGATAGCAGAGAAGTAACCTTCAGAACCAGCGAAGTTGTTGCCGTCAATAGAGTAAGCTGTCCCTACTTTCTCGCCGAACAACAACATCAATTCACGACGGTCTTCGAAGCGCTTACGTGCTTCAGCCTCACCGTACATGAACCATCTGAAGTCGCCGTTACCCATGTTTACGTAGCCAATGTTTGTGGCTTGTGAGCCGTTTACTTCGTAACGATCCTTAACGATCATGTATGGGTTTACGTAACGAACCATACCTGGATCAACGAATCCAGTTGGCTGGTTAGTGCCTTGTGCGTACAAGTTACCGAGATGTACGAATGTACCTCCGTTGCCCAAATCGCTAGCAGTGAAGTCTGCGCCGTCCAAACGCTTAATTGTAACGTTGGCGCCGCTCAAAGCGGATGTAGAACCACCAGCTGTTACGATCACTCTCGTTCCAGTAGCGGCGTCCATCAAGACGTCGTTTTGCTGAACGTTTGCTTTTACAGCGGCCTCAGTTACAGTGTGAGTAGCCACGCTACCTGCTGAGAGGTCGTCTGTGTAGGCCAAAGCTCTGTGACGACGACCCTCTTCCCACCATTCTACTTGGTCGGAAGATCCTCCATTGTTAATAGCTCCAGTGAGCTTCAAAAATCCTGTCAATCCTTGATCACCATAAGTCTTCACCAGGTCGGGCATGATGTCCTCCTTGGTAGCCTTAATGAGTTCGTCAATAGTTGTGTAGCTGTCAGGGGTCAGTTTAAAACCTCTTGACAGCTTAGTTTGCTTTACCGTCTTATCCGATACGGAAAGCGTTGCATCAATCTGTGGAAGGTTACTCCCTCCAACTGGATTTCTATCTGTTCCAATAGTAGCCATAATTATCTAATGTTAAATGTTGAATGTAACCCCTCCGCGTTGTCTTAATAGTTGTTTGACTTGGTTCGCAAGAGGGTTGTCTTGTTGGTTTTGATTCCCAGTAGGAACGGTATCCGTTGAGACATTAGATGCTGTGTCCACAAGTGTTCTTTGTCCGTCACCCAATCCTCTGGTGTAAGCAGACTTAACAATTCTGTCAATGTTGTCAATGACAGCCATGTGAGACGAGAGCAGGTCGTAGTCCCAACTTCCATCCTCCCGTACATAGGGATCAAAAAACTCGTCGAGACGAGCTTGTTTGTCCTTGAGTTGATTTCTGTAGTTGTCATCCAGACCGAACTCCAAGAGATTGTTATCACCAAGGTCAAACTCTAGACCTTCAAGGGTGTCAACTTCTTGAGCCATGTCTGCAATCCACTGCTCATCAATCACGGACTCCATAGCTTCACTTTCGTACTCAGGAGCAGCATAGCCTTGTCGGATATCTTCGATATCTCTACGGGCTTTGTCTCCGTCCATCTTCATTTGAAGCTTGGCAAGATTAACTTCTTCCTCTGAGTAGAGGTCGCTATCAACCTTGTATTTACTGTTAACGAGCAAGTTAAGCTCATCTAAAGAAAGGTTAGGATACTCATTCGACATCTGAATGCGAATGGCTGTCATGTCATCCATACCCTCTGGATTCAATGACTGGAACCTAAACCAATCTTCTGGTGCGCGGCCTGTTTCCTCTACAAACCGTGAAATAGCTTCGACTCTTTCGTCAACAGCGTTAGTTTCTTCTTCTCCGTACAAGTCATCGAGAGAGGTGATGTTTTCACCAGTCATCTCGCTGAGATACTCAAACACAGCTGACTGTAGTTCTTCGTCGCTGTATTCTTCACCGTCAGACACCTGCTGATCAGGCTGCTCTGACATGACTTGTTGGTCTGCCTCTGCGGCATATTCTTCTTGAAACTGAGGCTGTTCTTCAACAGCTTCTTGCGTTTCTACTTCAGGTGATTCTACCTGTTCTGTTCCTTCGGTTGCAGAAGCAGCAAGGTCCTCAACATTGTTGAAGACCTCGAATCCTGCAACAGTTTCGTTGTTCTCTTCCATTTTATTTAATTAAATGATGTTTTATTTTAAGACCGCGCCAGATACAAAATAGCAGCATTGCTATCTGTAGCGTCCACCTCAGTGAATCTTCCGTACACGGTTTGACCTGCGGCGACTTCGATCGTAACGGTTTTAGCGTTTCCAACTACCTCAAAGTATCCAGCTGAAACGCCATTAGCGGCAGCTTCATCCACGTAAGCCTCCCCAGTAGCGGGGTTGATATACTTAACAACGTTGGCAGCACTGGCTGCATCGATATCTACGTGCTCGTACAAACCACTACCCTTAACCGTGAACGTACCGCCAGTTGTAGTGCTTTGAATCGCAACAAAAACCTTCCCAGAGGGGGCAGAAACCGCTCCCTGGTCTTCATCAATAATAATCATACCCCCCTTTCCTAAGTAATCGCTTGGATGTGCCATGTCTTATTTATTATGATATTCCAGCTCCAGTAAACGGAACCGATGAGTTGTCGTTACCAAATACGCCGTACTCGACCATCGTGTCTACCTTGGTAGCATAAACTACGTAAGCTTTGTCCACTGCAACGGGAACAAAAGCAAACTCACCGCCTCCAATCTTGGCTACAAGACCATCAGAGTCGCTATCGTTGTATATGTAAACGTATTGCTCAAGCTCAGAATCAAGATTCTTTAAGTACACGTAAGCTCTTTCGTTACACTGATTAGCAGCGTAAATACGAAGAGCGGTAGTGTCATGATCGGTAGCTTTTACTTTGGCTCTGATCAAAGCGCCAGAGTCGCAAGTAAGATTAGCTACGGTAGTCAAAGCCAACGCGCTTGTAAGCACGTCAGCACTATTTAGGCTGAGTGAAGCGCGTACTGTTGCCATTATTCGTCAATAAACAGAGCGTACTCTAAAGTCAAGCTAGTAGATACGCTTGGGGTAATCTTAATATCGTTAGTGTCAGCATTTGCCTCCCATGGGAAGAACGCCCAATCACCAGCGTAAAGCTTACCCATCTGCTCAGAGTTAATTTCAATAGTTAAAAACTCGGTAGCGACAGCACTAGTGTTCTTCAAGTAAACCTTGTGAGATCCGTTAGCATAAGCATCACCATCAAACAGGATATATTGAGAAGTAGCGGTAGTAGTTTTTCTACCAACACCAGTAGTCTGTGACAGACCAGTGAGCGTCCCCGCCTTGGTGAGTGTCGCTGTAGTTGACAGCGCAAGAGCGTCACCAGTCAGGTCAGCGCTCGAAAGTGTAATTGTTGCAGTTGTTGTAGCCATAATTATTTATTATATGAATGCAAATATAAGCATTATTTTTTCTTGCCCTTCTTCGCTCTAATCTTTGCTGCCTCTCGTTTTCCGAAGTCGCTCTTCACCCTAGCCATAGCCCAGGCGTGTTGAGAAACTTTAGGTCTATTTCCAGAAGACATGTAGGCAGCAAGACCTCGGCGATACACTTCTTTTTGTGCAGCGCTAAGGCCAGCCATCCCACCCTTTTTTAGCTTCTTGACTTTCATTACATTCCGAGCATTTTCTTAGCTCGTGCTCTCTGCTTTGGGTCTTTCATCAAAGCCGCCATCAAGCTACCGCCATCCTTGAACGTCTTACCGCCGTACATGTACATGGGCATCTTGTGCTTGCCTCCATGCTTCATCATCATGGGCTTCTTCATCATGCCACCGCCTGGCATCTTCTTGACTTTCATCTTTCCACCCATCATCATTTTTTTCTTACCGTGATCCATAGTTATATTTTTTAAAGGTTTATATCTTATCTCTTTGCGCCATGAGTCTTTTGAGTCTCGCGGCTACAGCAGGAGGAAAGCCCTTCTTTTGTCTTTTGGCTTTTGTCCCTCTGTGCTTCTTATATATCTCGCTAATCTGTGCCATTAGCTGCTTTCTCTTACCCACGTCAGCGCTACCACGAGTATACTTCGGGTTGAACTTCATTCCCTTCTTTGCAAAACTTATCTTGCCTTGGGGTTCAATTTTTGGAATGTTTTTTTCTTCAATCCTTGAGGCTTTGGATCTTAATTCTTCAGCTCTTTTCAACTTTCTTTTTCCTCTGTCACGTCTTCTTTTGTCCTTTTTTGTTGCCCTCCCCATCATAAAATCAATACCAGGAGTTTCTCTTTTAAGCTCCAAGCCTCTCTTAGTTTTTCGATCAGCTCTTTTTCTTAATGACTTAGCATAAAGACCTCCTTTTTCCATAGACTTAGGTTTCTTACCCGCCTTCTTCATGGCGATAGCAATCGCTGCTTGCTGTGCTGGATTCTTTGCCATCACTTCTTCTTTGGGTGGTCAGCCATTTTGAACGTAGCCTTCTTCACGGCTCCAGGATGTGGCACGTAGTCGCCCTTCATGAGATAGTATCTACCTCCTTCCTCCATCCAGTGAAAACCCTTCGGGGGATCGATAGACATCTTGCGGTTTGTCACGGTGAACTTCCCGCCCTTCTTATACTTAACAGCTTTCATTACCACTTAGATCTATTAGCCCAGTACGCTGCACTCATCTTGCCCTTTGCAATGTTGCGTCTGTGTCTAGCCTTGAAGCTGGCTCTCTTCTTCTTCATCCTGTCGCTTTCTCCAGCTTTTGGCTTACCCGCTGTCTTCGCACCTTGCTGACCGTAACGTATAAGCTTTACTTTGTTTCCTTCTTTCGCTAACACTATGTGAGACTTCTTAGGATGCTGTGGNGTTCTCTTGGGTTTGTTTACCCCAGATAATCCATGCTTCTTAAGNAGNTTTTTTACTCTGGTGTTAGACATCTAGCAAAGGTAATAAAAATAAAAAGTTATGATCTGACGCCATACTCGCCAGCAGGTATCGTTGCTGTATAAACTCCAGAGGCGTTTTCGTACTTAAGGGTAACCTCAGAGCTGTACTCAACAGTATTGTAAGTAGCTAAATAGTTACCGTTTTCGAGTTGAGTACACTCTTCTAGAGATTCTTGATTAAACTTAAATCCTTTGGTGGGATGATTAGGGTCTGTCCAGCGTTCAGATAAAGTATCTTCTGAAGATATTTCGACTGTATATAAAGCCATGATCAACTAATATTAAAAGAAGCTAAGACAAATCTAGCGGTATCAGACGAAGCTTCAGAGATGGTCGCATAACTACAGGTATTAGTATTTGCAACTGCCGTAGCGGTTGACAACACGCTGGGTGCTGTGCTAGCATGACCAAGTTGTGGGCGGTTAATAAAGTAGCCCCAGGTGAAAAGTTGCCCGTTACAAATCCCAGCAAACGTGTCATCACTGTCGTTTGAGGGTTCAGGGCTGCAAATTAGAGTCCAGTTGTCGCTACCTCCTGCGCCTGATGAACCGCTAACTTTTACATGATAACCAGATTTATTATCAGTCGTACTGCCATCACCTCTTGACCCAGAGCCAGCTTCGCCAGCATGCCACAGCTCCCCGCTAGAATTTATTAAAAGGCTGCATTCGTTGGTAAAAATCTGCCCGCTAGTCCAATTTGTTCCAAAAGTGCCACTTGAATCTATCTTACCAGTTTGTGTAAAAGTAGTAACGTCAGAAGTGGAGTTGTTTCCCAGCGCCTCTTGATTGCCTTCCCCACACATAAACACCTTTCCAGCCTTAATAGCTAAAGAGTTATCCCTACTACAAGAAACAAATGTCCAGTCTTCACTGGCATCAGCAGAAACTCTTTCTATCCAAGAAAGGTCGTCTCCAGAGGTGTCACCAGAACCGCACTTACCACTAGTGTTTTCTCCAGTTGACCAAAGAGACCTGTTTCCAGAAGCGCCCCTTATGGCTATGCTGTGATCTTGGCCCGCAGCTACTTTGTGCCAATCGTTGCTAGACCCAACCTTAGTAAAAGTATTCTTGCTTGCAGTGCTGCCCGTACCTAATTGACCGTCGCCGCCGACGCCAAGAACATACAGATATCCAGCATTTATAGCTAAACAAAAATCATCGCCTACTGCGACATCCGTCCAGGCAGTATCATCGGTGACGCCTGTTACAGAGGTAACCTGAGTTAGAGTTCCTGGACTAGAGCTTTGATGTGTACGAGAGGTGTTTGCTCCAGACATCCAAAGCTTTCCGTCTGTATCTAACCCGCAAAAAATCTCCTCAGAGCATTCAAACTTCGTCCAGTTCCTGTTGCTAAAATCACCAGGTTGCTTCCTGTGGGGAAATACTCCGTCTTTGTCGCTAGAAAAGTTAATCACTGGGCCTTTGACGTATCCAGCACTATACGCGTCATTACCAAGACCTAAAGACGCTGGAGCCCCCCCATACATAAACATGCCAGTACCTACACCGCTTTCCTCAGTATAAGTTCCTGTATCTGCAATTGGATCAAAAGCCCCGCCAGAAGCTGCAATGTCTTGTCCGTTTATTGATGCTATGTTACCCACGTCTATTCCGTTATGTGATGCTATGTTTGGCATGTTTATGCAAGGACGATAAAGTCGTTAGAAGGATTAAACCAAATCTGTCCGTTTGTGCTGTCTAGACAATATCCAACAACACGAACAACATCTCCAGTACCAGATGGGGGAGTCCCCGTAATATCTCCAGCCGTAGTAGATACATATAGCTCATCGGCAATAGTCCCTGGATCGTGATCCAAAGTAAATGTGCCTCTAAGCAACATACCATCAGAGTCGGGATCTGTGCCTAGGGCTATCGCCAACAAACAAGCACCAGAAGTAGAAGCGGCATCAGCATCAGCAGCACCCCACGATCCATCAGACTTGTAGTAACAAAGCTCACCCTGAGTAGTGCTGCCTGTGCCTATCTTAATAATGTCACCCTGAGCGCTAAAGTCTGTGTTTGCAGTTTTAGCAAACAGGTTTTTAGTGACACTCAGCTGAGGTGCAGTTACAGTGCCTGAAGAAGGATTGTACGTTAAATCGCCATCTGCCTCTAACCCCACGTTACCGCTGCCTGCTGCTCCAGCAACAAAGGTTATTACGTTTTCTTCGTCAGTGCTTTCATTATCCGTTACCGTAACAGTAGTGGCAATAGCAGCCGTGCCAGAGGTGTTCTGGTTTCCTGCACTATTTACGCCTGGCAGGTCTATATTGCCTGATCCGTCAAAGCTAACTCCACCGATATTTACAGCAGAAGCCAAAGCCGTAGCTGTATCAGCATTTCCCTCAAGGGCTCCATCAAACTTAGTGGCCTCTATCTCACCCGAAGCCTTCATAGTAATCCCATCACCACCACTAACTCTGAAGATGATTTGGTTATCAGTACCAAACTTGATTCTGTTATCGGCATCTCTACCGATCTCTAAACTAGAGTTTACCACAGAGGTAATGCCTGTTTGGGCGGCCTCTACGTTCAGCGTTACGCTACCCGAATCGCCACCGCCAGAAAGACCAGTGCCCGCAGTAACACCCTCAATATCTCCATCACCACCGCCTCCACCACCTGCGGCAGCAATAGTAATTCCACCATCGGAGTTTGTAATAGTGATGTTGCTACCAGCCGTAAGGGTACCAACTGCTGGACCGCTACTACCGCCTATAAGTAACGACCCGTTTGTAGTCATGGCCGCAGCAGCTAGCGTATCCGTTCCGCTATCCTGAGTAATAATTACAGCCTTGTCTGTAAACGAAGTTGCGTTGGTTCCGCCGCTACTTACAGCCAGAGTAGAAGACAATCCTCCAGCAGTTCCTGTAGTATTTATGTCCGAGGCAACAACAAAATCCATGTTGCCATTAGCATCATCATAAGTAACGCTAATCCCTGTTTTTGTTCCGCCAGTAGCGACTAAGGGTCCAGCTATATCTTGAACTTCCTCAGTAGAGAGCTGAGTGTTAGTATCTGTAGACGCTATAGTAATATTGTCCGCGTCTGTGTGAGTCAGGGTTATATTAGACCCAGCTACAAACTTGATATCGTCAGTTCCAGAACCTGCACCACCTGTAGTATTCCTAAGAATAATATCATTGGAGCTATCTACAAAAGATAGTGTGGTTGTGTTTTGAGTGTTGGTGTCTGTGGTTTGAGCAACCCAGTCTAAATTGCCGCTGCCATCAGTCTTCAAAACTTCGTTTGCACTTCCATCTGTGTTTGGTAACGTCAACGTATAAGAAGCTCCTGCGGAGTGGGGCGGCCCCTTAATTACAAT
>JGI25128J35275_1000743_pt1 | contig 10111 bp, 4 predicted proteins | sample ETNvirenome_2_60_FD_35275 | JGI IMG/M metagenome (IMG submission 35275)
ACAGGAGATCTTGTTACAATAAATAATTTAGGATTCAGCACCACTGATCCTAATGGTTCTGCTAAAAGTATTACAAAAACTGGTGATACTACATTTACATATTCACTTACAGCAAGCGGTGATGAAACCTATACGGTTTCAAGTACCTCTATTGTAGCTACTGACTTCACAAAGGTAGCAAGCGGAACCTATACTCAGCCAGTTGAGCTTGATTCAACAGGTTTTACTATCACTAATGGTGAGGCTACTGTTACTGTTTCTAATACACTTTCTGCTGGGGATAATGTTGTGCTTACTGCGGCTGGTGGTAGTACACTAACACAAGGGGATTCTTTTGTTGTTTCAGAAGCATCCTCATCAGCTTTTAAATTCTTTGTAAACACAGACGATGTAACTGACCAAACTGATGTACACTTTACAAAGAGAGTATCAGTCGGACTTGGCTTCAGCCATATGCCCGCACCACCGTATGCGGTCTACCATCAGCGTAGGCTAGTCATGCCATTTAAGTTCAATGTTACTGGAACGGATACATTTACCTCCAGGGGAATACTCGATGAAGTCATAGCATCCGACATTCTGGACACTGATACTTATGACCAAATATATGCTCAGTACAGGTTCAATGCTGGTGAAGCTGACTTTAACGTAGGACTGCACTCCTTCTCGGAGGACAATCTTATGGTTTTTAATCGTAATAGTATTCACTTAATTACTAATACAACATCCCTGCAAGGAGCTAGCACTAAACTTTTAACTAACGAGGTTGGATGCGTAGCCCGTCAGTCAATTATACAAGTTGGCAATCAGGTTATATTCCTTTCTGATAACGGTGTTTATAGTACTCAGTTCTTTGACGCATACAACTTACGTGGCACAGATACTCCATTAAGTGAGCCAATTAACGCAACTATTCAAAGAATAAACAAGGCGCATTGGGATAAGTCAGTAGCTGTTTATTTTGATAATCGTTACTTTATTGCTGTACCGCTGGATACATTTCAAGACGGCAGCCAAAATACTTCTGGAGTTAATAATGCTTTATTGGTCTACAACTTTCTTAACAAGCAGTGGGAAAGTATTGACCAGGTAGCTGACACGAACTTTCATATATCTAATCTATTAGTTGTTGGTGAAGGTAATGCACGTGGAGTATATACGGTCAATGACCTTGGTGGCGTACAAAAACTAGACGAGCGAGTAGATGGAGTTGATCGAGTGATTACACAAGTTGGCGGTGAACAGAAGAATATCAATACTTCTGGTTCACTGACTACTCGGCAATACACACTGGGCAGTCTAGAGAGAAAGAACTGGAAGCAGTTTGAAATGCACGTTGAGTCCGATACATCTGCGGTGTCTGACTTTGATATATCTGCCGAAACCGAGAACCCTGATTTTGATCTGCCATTAGGCAGACTCAGCGACTTCGTTGGCTCAACTCTTGGTGAGGCCGAGGATGTGTCCATCCGTGGTAGAATAGGTAACCGCAGAGGTTACGGAATACAATTTACAATTAATAATACAACTGGAAGACCAAAGATTAGAGCCGTTGAAGCCGACGGGTCCATATCCTTCCGTTCAACTAACAAAGCAGAATAATGGCAATTTTATCAAAAGGAACAGATTTTTCAACTGGCGATCAGGTCACAGCAGCTAACCTTGACGCATTAGTTGATAGTGCAACATTTGCGTCAGGAGCCGTGGATAACACCACTACCGCCCTGGACAGCTCTTCTCCACAGAAAATTATTGTAAAGGATGGAGGTATAGGCACTACTCAACTAGCCACCAGTGACAGCACAACAACTGGTGTTACCTTTGCAAAGATGCAGTATGTAGCTGCTAATACGGTATTAGTCCGTGATGCTAACTCGGAAGGTAATATATCTGCTAAGGCTGTCACGGACACTCAGATACTTATTGGTGACGGCACTGGCTTTACAGCAGCGGCCCTTAGTGGTGATGCTACAATGACCAATGCAGGTGCTGTTACAATAGCTAATGATGCAGTAACAAACGCAAAGCTCGCAGATGATGCAGTTGATACAGCACAGATAAATAACAATGCGGTGACCACAGCGCAGATAGCGAACAGTTCAAGCACGACAACTGGTGTTACTTTTGCAAAGATGCAACACGTTCCAGCTAATACTGTATTAGTAAATGATACTAACGCAGAGGGCGATATATCTGCTAAAGCTGTCGCAGATACACAGATACTAATTGGAGATGGCACTGGATTTACAGCCGCCGCTCTTAGTGGTGATGTTACCATGACAAATTCGGGTGCTGTTACTATTGCGGCTAATGCAGTTGAGGGCAGTATGATACTTAGCTCAACTACATTACAAAATGGTGTTAAGTGCGCTGATCAATCAGCCAGCGATAACTCAACAAAGATAGCTAATACTAAATATGTTGATGCTCAGTGCAACCTTATACCAACTCCAGCTATTGTAACAACTACGGATGCAAGAAACAGCGAAGGACAACGTTATTTCAAAAACTTAACTGAGGCTACTGATCCTAATTCAATAATTAGCATTAATTCTGGTGTAGAAATACAGTTTGCAAGCACTGGAACATATTTAGTAAAAGCTGGAGTAGCTCTTCAGGATAACGATACCACTCCTGACGATAAGTATAATATAGCTCTCGTACCTAACTCTTCCTCTACGACTGCAATAACTTATGGCGGTCAAGACTTAGAAGTTGGTCCTTCAAGTGACGAGTCTGGTGTCTTAACAAACTTTATTTTTGCCTATGCGGTAACCAACACAGGCACTAATAAATTATCTATTTATGCCCGCCCCATTGACCAGGCATCAAGTAGCAACTGGGAAGGGGTAGCAGCTATTGAAATTACTAAGATAGCATAAATGCACATATTTAGCACGTAATGAACCTCTTCCTGTAATCAATTTAAATACCATAAATGCAAGTAGACAATGCAGTCCTTAACTCCGCAGTAGCTGCCCTTAACTCAGGGGATCAGCCGCACCTTGCTACCTACGTGGACCGCATTGTTGATTACTGCGTGGAGAACGAGAACGGGAAAGTCTTTGAGGATTGGGACAGGGATACACTACGCCAATTAGTCGCTTACCACCAAGCTAAGAGGACAATTATTGCATTATCTGATAACGAAAACAATATACAGGGTGTATTTATGTGGTATAATTGCCACAAGGATGATCAGTGGAGTTTCGTATATAACTGGGATGAGGACAAAAAGGATGGTGACGCTATATTTATGGCGTTCCTATTTGCATCCAATACGGACGCATGGAAACAAATGCTACTTAAATTTATTGAACTCGAACCTGATTGCCTTATAAAGAAACTTATAGGAGTCCGTCATCGCAAAGGTAATCCGACTCGTGTTGAATACAGCACAAAATTATTTACAAAAATATTAAAATCTAAATAAAACGTATTATGGGAGGCAAAGGAAAAGCACCACCACCAATTGACCCTGGTAAATCACAACTTGAATACATTGAGGGCATCACTGACCCCGTGTTGCAAGAGAAGATACTTGGCGCAGAAGAGCGTGGTCGTCCACGTTATGCCGCCCTTGAGTTAAAGGACATACAGACCTTTGCTGAGGGTCTCAAGGATCCAGCCACAGGTGAGGTAACAACTCCAGGGATTCTTGACTTACTGGATACTCAATCCCAGAGAGCCTTTGATGTACAGCAGGCCCAACTGCAAAAACAACGTGCTGCTGATGTTGGAGCGTTAGGAGAATTTGCCCCACAGGTCGTGGAGGCTTACCGTGCCGCTGATCCAGAAAGTACTAGGCTAGCAGAGATGGCTAGTGCAAGAGCTGGTCAAGGGACTGGACTAGGAGCAAAGGGAGAAGAACTCCTTGCAAGTCAAGTGCAGGCTGCTAGTGCAGCTGAAAGACAACTACAAGAGATGGGCATGACCCTTGGTGATCTATCTCCTACGGAGCAGGAGGCACTAATATCTGGTAGAGGTACTGAGTTCATTCAGTCCACAGGTGAGCTTTCACCACTAGAAAAGAGACGAGCACAGCAGTCCTCTAGACAAGCCTCCCTTGCTCGTGGCAGAGAAATGGGGCAAGGTTCCTTGTACGATGAAATGTTGGCTCGACAGGCAGAAGAGCTTAACAAGCAAGAGAGACAAATAGCTCTAGGTTCTCAATTACTCGGCCAAGAGGCAGGTATGCGTGGATCAAGGCTAGGTCAAGGTGCAGGTATGCTTCAAGGCTCAGAGGCTCTAGCAGCGCAACGTAGAGCAGAGCAGTTACAGCGTACGCAACTAGGTGCAGGTCTTATTGGACAAGAAGAAGGAATACAATCAGGTAGATTTGGTCAGGCTTTTGGTATGAACCGCCAGCTGGCTGGTGACGTAGGCATGACTATTCTTGGTCGTCCATCTTCTGCTATTGGTCTAGGCAGTCAAACACTTGGGCAGGCTACTGGACTTGCTGGTCAACCAATGGGACCACAACTCTTTGACCCCAACGTAGGGATTAACTTAGCACTACAACAACGTGGCCAGGACATGGAGCTTGCGGGTGCAAACGCTCAAGCAAGAGGAGCTATATTCGGTGGTTTACTTGGCGGTGCGGGTTCAATAATTGGAGGATAACATTATGGCATTTCAAACAGGATCACGAGTACGCCCAGAGTTGGGACGAGCAGACGTAAGCGGCTTTGCAAACGCAGGCATGATACAAGCGAACGCACTAGCTAACTTTGGCGCACAGATCGGTCAGGGCATTCAGAAGTACCAGAAGAACAAGGAGATTACTGGAGTTACTCTAGCTTCTATTGAGGGTACGCTTGCTCAAAGACCAGACCTTATTGCTTCGGGAAAAGAACAGGGAGGTAAGATAGGCGGCCTATTTAATAAACTAGAAGAGGATGGAGTGCTAAACAAAAGCGAAGCACTTATGCTGAGAGGTTTCTTAGATACTTCCATAGAAAGTGACCTAGCTAAGCAAGCGGCAGTTGATGCGCAACTTGAACGTGAAAACCTTATAGCACGTACAGAAGCATCTCGTCGATCTAATCAGCCAAAAAGTACCACTTATGAACAAGTAAGGGGAGTTGCCAAGGTTATGCAGGAACAATTTCCTGATGTCGAAGTCGATGAAAATACTGGAGCGTTGTTTGTTAAAAATACTGGGTCTAAGTTAAATGCTTTTGATACTTCAAACGATGCAGCTAATGTTCCAGGATCTATTACATCAATGCCTGGATTTGAAGAATGGAGAAAGTCTAAGATGAGCGCTTCCGCTAGAGGTGGGTTCGACTCTAGTCAATACAAAATGCTTCCTAATCCTCAATAAAATAATATGGCCGTATCTTCTGTTCTTGGACCCGATGGAAAAACTTACACTTTAGAGCACCCAGAGGGAGCATCTCAAGAAGATATATTTAAGTTTGTTCATGAATCTACTCAGCGTAAAATTACGCAACCCAAACCTGGAGCTTTTAGCAATTTTACTAGGGCTACCTTAGCTGGTGCATCAGAATTGGGTTACGATGCTTTGCAGATGATGGCTGATCAGACCATCAAGCAAGGTTCATTCCAGGCTCAAACTGAACTCCTGAGGAACGCACGTTACTACGAGCCCGAGGTTTTACAAGAAGAATTAAATAAGATTGATCCCATGAAGCGTAAGCTTCTGCGTGAATCACAAAGGATTATTGGCGACACGGGCCGCATGAGCGGCGAGGCTTTTGGCGTAGACGAAGGTAGGTTTAGCGCAGACCTTGGTCGTGGCGTTGGGCAATTAGTTCCGCAAGTCTTTAGTGCTGGACTTGCTGCCGTACCTATGGCTGTCATGGAATCTCGCAGAGATGCAGAGCGAACCTTTGGAGTTCCTTACTCTGACATGACTCAGGAACAACAGGCAAAGGTTGACATTGCTGGTGGCACTTACGCTATGTTTTCGCTGGCTCTTAATAGGGTAGGCCTAAAAGGCATGGGACTAAATAAACTTGATGACTTCTTTAAGGGTAGCGCAACGGTCAAGGGAAGCGTCCTAAAAGAAATCCTTAAGGGTTCTGCAAAGGGCGGTACCGTAGAGTTTGGAACGGAGACTGTTGAAGCAGCAGCAATGGACCAGCTTTTCGCTCGGATATACGATGATGACCGAGAGTATACTTCGGGGGATGTCAATGACTACATGTACGAAGGCTTTATTGCTGGCATCATTGGTACTGGTGCAGGTGGCGGAACCTCGACTGTCAAAGCTTTAGCTGGAGATCCTCAGTCGGCAGTAGAAGAAACAGGCAAGCCAACAGAAGAAGGTGCAGAACTTGATGTTCCTCGTGACGTACAAGTAACTTATAAGGAATATGACGGCGGCAAATTACGTATCGTACCTATTGCTGTAGGCAAGGACCAAGATGCCATGACAGTAGCCCTAGAGGTACTAGCGGGTCGTTACGACGAGAAATCAGGTTTAATTATTGATGAAATTCTTCCTACAGAGACATTGCCAGGTCCTGTATTAACTCCCGTCGAGCCAGAGTCGGAGATTCTAGAAGAAGACGTGCCCGTAGATCCAACGCCAGCACCGGCACCAACACCTACACCAACTCCTGCAATAGAGTTAGAGGTTGATGGCGTTAAACCAGTGCAACAAATAGAGAACATTGAAAAGCGTTTAGAAGAACTTGAAGCCCTAAATGACTCTATAGTAGATCAGTATTCAGATGGTGAAATTGACCAAGAAGAATTTAGAAATAGGACTCAACCTATTACTGAAGAAATTGTTGCATTGAGAAGGCGTCAAAATGATTTGAACAAAGCCATTGGCGTATCCAATAAAACCGTTGTTCAAGATCCTGAATACCTTTCCGAGGGGAAAGACATAAGGGATAAAATGCAAAGAGGTGAAATTACCTTTGAGGAGGCGGTAGAGCAAGACAATGCTTTGCGCAGAAAAATTGAGGCAAGGATCTTTGGGGAGGAAACAGCAACTCCAACTCCTGGGCCAACTCCCGTTCAGCCAACACCTTCGCCAGATCCGACGATAGGGAAGACTGTATCCGAATTGGCCCAAGACGTAGGACTAACCGAGCAAAAGTTCAGGGAAACTTATCCAGATTTAAGCAGGCGTGCAGATGAAAGAGCAAGGTCTACAGAAGCGGAGGTAGATCCAAGCACTGGACTACCTGGCTTTAGCCTTCCTCAGAACTTAAGGTCGGGCAAACCTAGGTACAAGCAGTCTGAACCAATAAAATTTGCTTCTGACCTGGAGCGTGCAGCTTACAGCGCAACGACTACAACCCGTAGTGAACCAGCCAAACGTAAGCGTGACGGCTACCGCAAGTTATTAGAAGGCGCTGGCTACACTAGCACAGAGATAAACTCAATGGGCCGTGAGATTCGGTCGCAGATGCGTGAGCAATATGAAAATCCAGGCGATGAGCTGTCTGTTGCCTTGCCTCAAGACATAGTAGCCCAGGCGGACCCAGCAGGAACGCCTGTATCTTCTGTTTCCACTGCTCAAGATTCTAGCCGTGTTGGAACTGCAAGGAATCCTAAGGGGGAAACTAGCCAGGACTCTAACATTGATGTGTCAATGGTCCCCGAAGATACGCTAGAAAAACACATGAGGATAATGGACTACGGCCATTTGCCAAAGGACATTAGAGGCGAGAAGAACGCAAAGGTTAAGTATGAGAAGTTAGTCAACTTCATGAAGGACAATCTTCTTTCGCTTTACAGTGCTTTTCCCGACGAGCTGCGTGCTCGTGCAACGCAGTGGTATGACGGTGCCAATAAAATTGCTAATGGTTTTTCAGAGCGCTATGACATTACGGTCGAACAAGCGTCTGGCGTACTAGCGGTCCTAAGTCCCCAGAAGGACTGGTTCATGAATGTTGCTCAAGCCGAGCAAGTCATGCATATCTGGAGGAATTATCAAGATGTAAGAATCGAGGGCACCGAGTACGATGCAATGATTGAAGAGATCATTGACACGGCAGAGGCCCCAATAAAACAAAAGAAAAAGAAACTTGTAAATGAAACTCCCGAGCAGGAAAAGCGCAGGCAGAATTACAACAGGAAGCTAGATCAAAAAGCAAAGGACAATCGTAGAGTTGTTTTAGAGCAAATCAAAGGAAAGACTGTACGTGAGTTGTCGCAGGATTCTAGCCCAGCGGGCCAGACTGTTATGGCCTGGGCAATCAGAACTACTGCACAGGTTCAGTTCGGAAGAAACTACAGCGTTGTAACTCCAGAGGGAGACTTTGGTGGTCCTTCACTAAAGATGGACGGGCAACCAGCTACCAACGGATGGGGTTCAACTGGTGAAATTATAAAGGCGGTATCTATCATTGAAGATGGATCAGCGCAAAACATATCGGATAGATTAGGCTCAGAGCACAAGGTCCGAAACTTTTATAATAACATAGCAGCTCCTAATAGTCCTTACGGTGATGCGACTATGGACACTCACGCTGTAGCAGCTGCGTTGTTGATGCCGCTGGGGTCCAGCGCAACTCAAGTCTCTGATAATTTTGGATCAGGAAAAGCTGGCAAAACTAGCAAGAGCGGCCAGACCGTAAGCGGAACATACTATGTATACTTAGATGCTTATCGTCGTGCCGCCAAAGAAGTAGGCTTGCAACCAAGGCAAATGCAGTCTATAACTTGGGAGGCAATACGTCAGGTATACTTACCTCAAGATAGAAAGCCAGAGTTTGTAAAACAAAGAACTAAAGAATGGAATCAATACAAAGATGAAACAGAAGCAAGACAACAGATTATCGGAGAGACAATCAATGCTCCAGAGTGGGCTGGAACCAGACCTGGTGGACAACCTGGAGGAGGCGCAACGAGCGTACAAGTCGATGGGGATGGATCTATCATTGGAGGAGACTTACTCTTTAGAGGTGGATCAGACATCATTGGAGTCCCAGGGAACTCAACCCAGATCACCGTCCCAGCAGGCAACCGACTTCGACTCTACAGTGGGACAGTCTCTTATAGATCGGGGAGTAGTAAAAACTCTGGACGAAGCGAAAAAACTTTTAAAGGAATTTCTCGTGTAAACGCTAAGGACTTTGTAGAAATCGCCAGCCGCAACAAGAGGAACCACAAGTTTGGTTCATCGGTTGACGTATTTAAAGCAAAGGACTACAAGGGTTATCACCTTATCGTAGCAAAGGGTAAGGGTAGGGCATATGTAACTGTAGCTATCTCTCCTAGCGGTGAGGTATCCAGTGTAACCGCAAGTAAGTCCGCCACCAAGGCGGATCTTAATGCAGCGTTTGATCTGGCTATAGCTAGCGGAGCCGTACGATGGTTGAACGGCTTTGATACGGTCCTCGGGGACATATATGCATTCTACGGTTTCGAGCCTGTAGCTCGATTGCCTTTCGATACGGATCAAGCTCCGCCCGACTGGTCATACAATAGGTACAGCGAGTTTAAAGACGGCAAGCCTGACCTTTTGTTTATGAAGTTCAACGGCCAGATGAACCGTAAACTTTCTGACTACCCAGACCCAGGGTATGCTCCATCATATAATGAAGCTTTAGAGTTGGCTACAGAAGGTGACGACGTAACAGCTCAAGCGGCAGAGACTGCCGCAGAGGATCGTGGCCCTCAAGAGACGTTTAGTAACATCAATCAGCTTGAAGACTTCATATCGAAGTCATTCAGCTCAATAGCTGATAAGATGGGTATCAATATATACCCTAATATGGTAGGGCAGTTCGTGGCGCAGTACAACGTCACGCAGAAAATTATTGAGTACAACCCGAGGGCTTTACTTAACCGAACTAAGGCAGGCGTGCAGGCTGCTATGCGTGAAGAGATCATTCACGCTGCTATGCACAACGTCCTTATACAGAAAGAAAAGAAAGCTAGGACTGGACGTAGCGAAGATGCGCTATGGGTAGACTTCTTTACAGCGCTGGGTAACAACCTTACTCCGCAAGAGCGTGCAGAGATTAAGGCCGTGTATCAATCCCTACGGGAGGGCGACGCTGTTGCCTTTGGTTCTGAGTACAGTCGTGCAGTCGTGCAGAAGTTTAGGTACGGGGACTTCACCGAGCAGTACGTTGCTGTAGACAAGGGAGGCCCAGCCTTCCAGGCTATCGTAGGTCTCCTT
>JGI25128J35275_1000744_pt1 | contig 10096 bp, 3 predicted proteins | sample ETNvirenome_2_60_FD_35275 | JGI IMG/M metagenome (IMG submission 35275)
CTTGCGAGCAAGAACATCAGCATCAGTGGGGTATTGTTGGAACAGGAGATAAGAAAGACAAGGACAGAAGCGGCTGATGCGGTCACTGTCACATTCACGCCATTCGAGTTAGCGCAGTTGATTCACTCATATGTCGATTCGTCCTCCTTTCAAGATGACCAAAACATCAACAAAATCATCATACTGATACCGAGCAAGGTGGATAGCGACTTCGTTGCTAGAAACGAAGTGGATATACCATTCACATTCAAGAACAGGGTATATGACAACTCATTCACAGCATTCACAGATAATCCGGTTGAGGCATTCGAGGCAGACAATTCCATAAACGATAGAACCTTTGAGGGAATCACAGGATTCGTGCGCTCTTTCTCATCAACATTTTCAGGAGACAGCCCGAACAGCGTCGAGTTCACATTGGAGTTTGAAGAGGCCAAGGTAATCGCAGACAATTTCTTCGACTAGGTGATTTGAATGGCGAATGCATATGTGGGGAATCCCTATGCATTGGTCTTCCCGGTTGACTGTGATGGGTTCCTGAAGATTCCATATGGAAGCCATACGGACATCACCGAGACAGATTTGTGGTCGCATGGCGCAGGATTCACCGTCGAGGCAGTGATTACACCCTATGATGTGAACGGCAATGGTCAAACCGGGAAGGGTAAAACACTGGAAATTACGGGTCCAAGCGGCTCTTATACAAATAGCATAAGTAATCGATATACACAGAAGATGATGCTATTCTCCAACTCTAGTTTTCAATTTTATTTGGAGAACCAAACTGCATTACCTGATGGAGTGACCACTACATCTGCTCCTGTCAACCAACCTGCTGAATACAGATTAGGAGCAAAGGTAGGTAGTACGACTTTAACTTCTCCTATTGTTATAAAACCAGTAAATACACTACATGGGTATTATGATGAAAAGGGATTCTACAATGGTATGAGAACCTCTCTGACTCAAATATCAACAAACGCCTCGCATTCACCACCAAGTAGAGTCATCACGATAGATAACAACAACTTCACAAATGAAACGAATGTCGTTTCTGCTTCTGCTACAGGAGATGTTACTTTCTCAGGTGCGCCTGAGTCCTACTATCCTGCGCAACAAGCATCGACAAGCATCACATTCACTGGCAACAATTTCGCCGTTGATACCACACCCGTTGCTGGCACAGGAACAATAGAGTTTCACAGTACATTAGGGACAGCCACTGACAACACCGCATCTAGATACATACAGGTAGTAAGTGAAGATGGGAATACAACAACAAGATGGTTTCCGGTTAGTGGTCAAACCCATAGTAATAATGTTGACTTGAATGTTTATGACCCAGACGCTTGGGATTCAGGAGATAGAGGTTTTGTTATCACAGATGGTTCTGGGAATCTTTTTTCTAGACAGGGACAGGCTAAACAATTCAGTGATGCTGTCAACGCTTGGAATAACGGATGGGCTGGAAGCACTGCCGCAGGAACGATTCTGTCAGGTCAGGATGATATCATCACATTCACTGCGGCCATAAGGGGAACATCACCAAACAGATTAGGAACTGGTGGAAGTCTATCAACAGGCTCAGGCATTCTAGATACTGTGGTAGAAGTCACATCCAATATGAGTGGAGGGGTGGATGAGGTAGTTAGCAACGAGTACATAACGATAAACACAGGTAGTGGCAATAAGCAGTATCGAGTATTTCCCTCCGGTCTTGCTGGCAGCATACAGACATCATCATCAGTGAATTATATCACATTTAGAAAAGGAGCAAGTCTATCTGATACTATGTCTTCATTGGTTACTGCTATCAATCATACAAATGGAAACAACGAGGTCACTGCAACTACACTTAGCAACAATGGAGTCACATTGACTGTCGATGCTGCTGGCACTGCTGGAAACTCATTGGCTACTCCAACCACAACGAACATCTCTTTTGTCAACACAATATCCGCCTTCTCAGGGGGAGAGGCAGCAAATGAAACCAACAAGCACATACAACTAGTAGATGCAGATGGCACGACAGTCAAGTTCCTAGCCGCTCACCAAACAAAATCCACTAACTCAACAGGCTCTACCATAACGCTCAGTGGTGTTCAGTATGTCATCTACAGATTACCGACATCCGGCTCCAACAGGGCTAATTTCGCATCGGCGGTAAATGGCGCGAGCAATCTAGACATAACTGCGGCTAATGATGGCTCTAACGGACACAAGGTAAACTTGACACAGGATGGCACAGGTACGAGTGGAAACACCACAATCACCCTAGCAAACAGTATTTCCAACGTCACAGCGACTTCATTCACCGGGGGAGCAGGTGCGAATCCGAATGTAGCGATAGACATAACGAATGCTACTGGTAGCACCGTGAGATACAAGCCCTCTGTGAATGAGAATACAGGAACCAGTGACTCAACATACACCTTCTTCCAAAAAGGCGGAAGTGCTGCTGCTACTGCCACCAATTTAGCATCAGCGATAAACAGCACACAGGGAACCACAGTATTAGCAACGCCAAGCAGCAACACTGTGACCATAACAATGCTCACTGCTGGAAACTCCTATGCTGCCACTGAGAATTCAAGCAGTGTTTCACTAGATAGCGGGTTCACAGCATTAGCGGATAAAATAACAGTAGACGTAAATCAGACCGGTTTATTAGGTGTCGGAAACAAAATATATGACAGTAATGGGGTTCTAGTCAGCACAGTATCCGCGATTAATGGAACTTTGATAACCTTGGATGACGTTATAACCTCAGTGACATCTACAATATACAAAGAGCAGCCTAAAGAGGCGTTATACGTCAATAACCTATACAAAGTATCCTGCGTGTTGGAGAAGAGCGGGAAACTCAAGTTGTTCTTCAATAACACACTAGTCGCAGAGACAGCGATTTCTAGTTTCACATTTGATATGGCGAATGCTGATTGCTTCATAGGACAGGATGGCACTAATATAAGCACTCAGTTCATGGGTGAGTTGTATGAGATAGGCATGAAGAAAGGCGTTCAGCCATCAGCATCCATTCATACTCTAGAAGCAGGATACAGTGACATCATCTTCTACTACAGGTTCGGTGATGAGTGATGGCTGCGGTGAATATACTCAATGCAGGAGTCAATGAAAGTGGCATCACCTATGACGCTGCTGCTATAGCAGACTTAGACTCAGGTGAGAGAGCAAATGTATTCACTGAGGTATCAGTCACCCCCACAATCAAAACAACTGGCCTATCTACTGTGGCAAACAAGTCATTCATAGAGATACGAAAGACTGCTACGTTCTCTAGCGATACTGCCGGTACAGCAATAAGCAATTCTTTTCACAATAGATTGTATCCAGCAAGCAGCACAATATCTCAAAGAGCCAAGAACAAAGAGGAAACAAAGTCATTCAGGATAAAAACATTTGACTCGGATGAGAATACAAGCAATGACACGAATAGAAAGTTCACGTATACAGAATTGGACTTAGAGGATTTTGACTACTTCGTTCTAATCAACCCTGAGATTGTAGGTGAGGCAAACACTACCATAGTCAAGCCTCATTTCGCTAGGATAACTGCTATTGTGGGATTCGATGAGTTTGGTGATGGTATTGAGTTTGAACCTGCATACCCCACTGTGATACCAAAGGATACCAACTTCGAGATATACAAGGGACCAGCCAAGACGGATACCAGTGTGGTTGCAGTATCATATGGTCTAGAGGGAGATGCAAATGGGAATACGAACAAGTACGATGTAGTGAATACCATCAGCATACCAACGGCTTACTTCTACAATGAGAGATTACATGAGGATAATCAATTGGACTACGAGACTAAGTATGCTTTCCTCTATAAGAATAAGAATGCATCTGCTGAAACTAACCAAGACTCTTGGTTCATGACAGAGGCCAAGTTCAATAGAACAATACAGAACATAGGAAGAAAGACGTTGGATGCCGTTCTAGTGGACAAGACGAAGGACACTGCAACAGACCATGAGCCATTGGTTCAAAACGGGTTCCTGAACGATTTCTATAGAGATGCCAGTGGTGATGTCAGGAGATACATATACTTCGACAAGAAGGAGTTCAAGAACAACAGAATACCCACAACGATGGAGGTTCAGACAAACTCACCGAAGAACAGGATAAGTAAGTTCGGCTCTGTCAAATTTGCAGACAATGCTGGTATCGCGCATCTGAAATATCGAGAAGAGGATGAGTTGTATATTAGGGGAGGAATATACAATAGTAGTATCAAGACAGTTAAATCACCATTCAACGCTACTCATGATGCTGGTAATGTTATCGAGATACTTACTATGGATGATGAGTATGATGTCAAAGCACTATTGAGTGTGAACTCAATGTTAGAGATAGATGGATATCACTACATTGTAGATACGATAGGCTCAAAAAATTCTACGGCAGGAACACAGGCAATAACGACGAAGGCTAGAAAACTAACTACGGCAAATACATTCACATCCACGAATACTGTGCATTCATTCACCAACAAGGAAGTCAGATATGCGCCATTCACATTATCCACTTCAGGGAAGCACAGGCTCAATACGGAATTTGCATCTGATACCAAGATAAAGGTCAATGAGTCTGATAGAATAACCCTTGATAATAGAACCATAGCAAAAGAGAACACTACGATATACAACAGTAAATTGTCTACTGCCAACAATACCTCATTCTACATTGATTTAGAGAAGGGGGATGCAGTACACAAGTACATCGAGTTCGCTAATAACGCGACTAATTACTACCAAAGCGACTATCCTTTCATGTATTATCTGTCAGGTGGATACACTCTGCATGAGACTGTTTTCACTGGGTTTGTTGAGGATGTTGAAAGCAAGAACGAAGGGGGTTTATTGACATTTCAACTCACAGGAAGAGATGAGATTGGAGATTTACTATCGACCAATATCACCCGTAATCTGAATTATCTGAATGATATAGTGTATTCTACAAGCAACCCCGGTGTGGACTCTACTTTATTTGAGACAGGAACCATATCACAATCATCTCCCTCCAATGGAAATACAGTCGCTGTAGGCGATACTCAGATTCTTCCGACTGGTGAATTGTCTGTTAGTGCTGGTGATTTACTGTACAATAGTGCGAATGAACTGATAGGGGAGGTTTTATCGACAGATAGCACTATCATATATCTAAATGCACCAGCACTGAAAGCCACCTCAAACACTACGATAAACATATACAAGAAAACCACATCCACATCAGGGTTGAAGGCATTATCCTCCAATAATCTAGAAACAACGAAGACCACTGATTTCTCAAGTATATCAGGGAAGGGGTTGGTATATTCGACTGGAACCGAGTTGGGTGAGTTCAATAGTAGTCGCGCACTAGTCAGTTCAGGTGAATCACTGGTATCGACATCCGATACCGGGCTGTATTCAAAAGACGGTAGTTTGGGGTATCATATTTCTAGAACTGATTCTCTGAATGGAGATTCTGCTCATTTGCTATCAGTAGGAACTGATGATGGATTCGAGTCAGTGGCGCAGGTAAATAGGACATTCAGTGCAGAGAGCCTGTCTGTGGTGAGTATCGAGAACATAGAGGATAACAACAATCTAGTCAGACTCGCACCATCCTTCCCAGTCACATTGGGCAGGTTGGATAATGGTAAGTTCTACCACCTTAATACGAATATACCATTGGGGGGATATTTGCATAAGTTGGTCAATAATAGTGCTAATGGCACAGCCTCATTGACTACTATCCCAAAATCAGAGGAACTATATCGATTCTACAATGCTAACAGATTTAATCCCGGTGCTTTGAATTACACACATAGTAGCATCTATGCAGATGCATCTAGTCGTAATCAGAAGATTTCGGGCTATTCTGATTTGATTCACATCACTAATGACTTGGGTGCTATTGCCGGAAGTTATACCACCAGTTCAAATTCTTCATCCCCATTGACCGCTAACGTGACCACTGGCTCTAATCACGTTCCTAAAGAGATACATTACGGTGGCTCTTTGAGAGAAGAATCACTATCAGCATTGACACAGATTGACAGGAAGACGATACCCTACGAGTTATACGGGTTGGGTGATATCCTCCCATTCTCATATAAGAGAGCAAACTCACTAGGTAGGGCTGCTCACGGTATGGCGAATTTAGGATTGATGTTCGAGGATGATAAAGTAGGAACAGGTAGTGAGATAACTCACACTAACTATACTGAGAAGACGAAATATAGGACTAAATCAGATAGGAACTATGATTTCTCCACTATCAGTTCTGCTTCTATAGACACCAACGCGATGAGAAGATGGGGAGTGATGAGGCTCGTTGAGGCTACTTTCGATTGGCACTTCAACCCGATAGATGCAGAGTCACTGCGTAAGACTTCTGAAATAGCCAAGGTGAGATATCCTCTCTATTATAGATATACTGAAGGTTCTCCATTAGGGTCATACAACGTCACAGCGAATGGTTCTGATATAACTTTATCAACATCGATATCATTTACCAGCGGAGATTCAGTATATCTCTCAGATGGCAGATTGGTAGCAGTCGTCAATACAACACTTAACAATGTGACATCTTTGACTGGTAGCAATACATCCTACATCGATTCATCAAAGATAACTGGTACGATTGCGGCTAAGACTAGGAAAATAAATGCATCTAACATAATCCATGATGACGGTGAGGGACTAAACGGAAATGATGACGCTTCTAGTGGGACTTTCCTATACATAGATAACATAACGGAAAGTGATGACCTACAGACTCTGATAGATGTACATTTACTCTCACCCATAATAGATAGAGACTACTTGAACTATACTGAATTAGACCATTTCAAAGACCCACCCAATGTCGTGTTGCCTTTTTGGACGAGTTTCAATACTAGTGTATCAAGCATACTTGCTATCAGTAGCAGCAGTCTAATCACCAATGACAACTACCCATCTCTCTATCCAGTCAATAGAATGGCTACATCAGGTTTTATTCACACATCTAGAGTGATACACGCAATATTGAACACGAAGCCGGATTTGAGCAACGCGAGATATGTTTCACATGGACTCACTCACTACGACTTTGATGGGACAAAGCATCTCTATGAGAATTGCAGGTTGCAATTCACCGACTTCAAACCGTCTTTACAGAGAACAGTCTTGGCTCCTAAACCTAACTTGACATCATCGGATGTTGAGATAGCAAACATCACAGGGACCGTTGGTTCACTTACTGGTAATATCGATGATGATGATAAGGATGAATTGTTCTCATTCTATCCATCAGCGACTCTTATGACAATCGGGTATGTATGGCAAGCAGAGGAATCAGGAAACAAGTCTAGGATTATGTCCTTAACCCTCGATGACAATAACCAAACCACATTCGTACAGAGTCAGTCATTCGTAGCACCAGCGACTACTACCAAAAAGTATGTCAATCAGGCAAGAACCGACTACAGAGACATAACAGAACACGATAATGATACTCTAAGCGGCAACCACGGCTTGTTTCCACCGGACAGCAAGGGACAGGCATACAGAGCGCAGATGTTCGTCAAGCCCATACTCACAATGTCAAGTCAAGCATCGTCTGTCGCAAAAGACATGGACAGTTCCGCTGATGCTCTTTGGTTGGAGTTCGTTCCTAATTTGGTAGGGTATTATGTGGTGAAGGACGAAAATAGCACAACTGTTAGTGTAGCCAAGATAACCAACCACCAAAGAGCAACATCAAACAACATCGCTACTCACACCTTGACATTCGACAAAGTGATAACAACGGGAGACTATCGAATAATGAGAGTAGCAGAAACCACATTCGAGAATACTCCTGATAAGATAGAGTTCAACAAGTTATTCGATACTGGACTACAGTATAACAATGTAGCGCAAGATATACGATATTCCGAGAGAAGGGACCAAAAAACGAAGTATCAGGAAGGAATACACTCAATGTTCCTATTCTTAGACATAGACAATATGGATAACACCAGTCAAACATATATCGATAGGAGAAATATGGCACAATTGGATAACATATTCACGAATGGTGAACAGATACAGGCTTATGTCACAGACGGGAAGACAAAGACCGAGAAGACGCTTACGATAGATACCACAGGAAGCGACTTCAGCATATCATACAATGGAAAACTAAGTGGTGATGGAGTTGTATCTTTCGGTGAGATTTTCGAGGTTGTGATTCCGAAGAGACTCAACATCAATCCCGTCAATGCATATCTAGGAACTACCTTCTCAATAGGCTCTGAAGTGGATGCTGAGATTGCAGATATACTGAAAGAAATAGACCTAGATGTAGATGCAGAGCAATCACTGCGAGATTACACAGGAGCGATTGTGAACGTTGGAAATGCTAGTTCAACCACGATAACATACACAGGAACAACAGATATCGCAGTGGATGATGTGCTGTATACTCATGAGGGATTCCTTCTAGGAAAGGTTTCCAACATAACATCAACGACAATAACCTTTGACTCAAAGGAATTCGTTCCTGCGACATACGACGAGATAATACGCAGGAACGCGAAGACATTCGTTTCTCTTGCTAACTTCGATGACGTAGATGCATTCTCAGCGATAAACTATCTAGCCACTAAGAAGGGATTAGATTATACGATAGAGAACAAGAAGATGACTATCAAGAGGATAGATGATGGGTATGGTCTGAGGACATATCAACTAGACTATCTCACCAATAATAGAATAACACAGGTTAACAGCAACAAGAGCCTATTCGACAAAGCCAACAAAGTAATAGTAATAGGCGATGCAGTCAGAGCAGAGGCTGAAGTACCAACTACTAAGAGAACGAGAGAAGTAGTCGTAGTAGAACCCAATGTAAAATCACTCAGCGATGCTAGGATAAAAGCAGAACAGACGCTAAGAACCCTACAGATGGATGCTAGGAAAATAAGCATACAAGTGCAGAAAGAGGGTATGGAACTCATAAAACCCGGAGATATAATCAGTTTGGATTTTCCCAACCACGATATACCGAAGGGAGATTATCAGGTATTCGAGATTGAGAACGCATTAACATCTCTACTCACACTATCAGTAAGCACATTCAACAAGTCCATTGCAGAGAGACTTAGCGAACTCGGAGTTAGTCAACGAGTAGGTGTAGGTAAAATATTGTCTAGAAACTCCGAGCAAGAAGTCATCGGCAAGTTATTCCTCGATACTGTAAACATAAATAACATCAGCGTGAAATATCAGGTATCTAGGAACGAGAACGCATTGGGATTCAATAACACACTAGGATTCACCAGTCAACTAGGACTAGATATAACAGACGATACACCACACATAACGGAGAGGGATGAGTAATGATAGTAAATGATGGAAAGGACAACTTAGCGGAATTGATTCGTCTTAATTATACAAGAGTAAGGATAGGAGACGGGTCTGATGGAACTGCTGCATCACAAGAGAATTTAGACCATGAAGTAGGCACAGAGAAAACAGTTGCCCCAACAAGAGTAAATAATCTCCTTACATGGAATGTGACATATACAGGGGCTGACCTGCCTCCAAGCGGTGCAACAGAATTAGGTGTGTTCAACAGCAGTGGTAATATGTTAACTAGAGTGACATTCAAATCAACTGGGCCTGTTGCGGCAAGTGATAGTGTGACGTTCACAGTCAAGTTGGAGGTGGCCTGATGACGGATTTCAATGGAACAGTAGGGTCAGGAGCGATAAAACACATCACAGGTATGGGTAATCTCGTTGTCATAGATGACAATACGGATTCCATGCACACTGGTATCATTCAATATCTGAATGCCGCTGCTGCTGGTAATCATGTGGTTGACGGAATGACAATCGCACAGAGCGATGGCGGTACATACACCACATTCACCGTTGCTGCTGGAAGTTATTTCAAGAACCATGTGCTGCAATCCTTCAGTGAGGCTGCGGTAAGCCTATCCAGTAGTTTCGACCCTGCCGCATTCACATACTACATATTCCTAGTAGTGAATTCTAGTGGCTCATTGGCGTTGAGAGGAAATGAGTCAGATGGTGCATCTGAGACTGATGTTGGTA
>JGI25128J35275_1000750_pt1 | contig 10075 bp, 20 predicted proteins | sample ETNvirenome_2_60_FD_35275 | JGI IMG/M metagenome (IMG submission 35275)
CCTTGCTTACACTTATCACGATCAAACCAAAGCCTTGGTATCAACATCTGAGCCGCATGTATCCCATCCTCAACAGGAAGCTTAGGAACAACCCTAAAATTCAAACCCAGATCCCACGCAACCTCTCGCCTACTCTTACCACTACCCAACTCACGCACCTCTATATCATGCGGTGCATTATGCGTTCCATATAAATACTGCTTAGAATTAAGAAGCTGACAATAATGCGGCAACCCCTCATTTCTATTTTCATAATAATCTATTACATGAACAGCACGACCCACATTCTGCGTAAACCAAATCGCCGTACTATCCCCAACACCTAAATCCCACCAGGTATCTACCTTATGACTAGGATCATACGGTACATTCGTTACACGACCCCCTATCGTAGCATCTTCCAACTCCTTGCCATAAATAGCACCAGGCACATTCGCATTCCAACTACACTCAAACTCCTGAGCATACTGATCCACAGACATCATAGCACGAGCAGCCTCTAACTCTTCCTCGTCTAATATCCCTGTCTCACTCGCCTTATACACCGCAGACAACCAATCATCACTTGATGCAGCCTGTTCATAAAAATCAAAGAAAGCATTATGCCCCTTTGGTGTTCCCACAAATATACAAAATCCCTTCCTATCAGATAATGCTGGCCTTAATACTTCTGGAAACACACTTTCTGGCATGTCAGCAACCTCGTCCATCACACACCCATCCAAATATATCCCACGTAAACTATCCGGGTTTTCAGCACCCAACAAACTAATCCTACCACCAGTAGGCAAGTCACACCGCAACTCCGTCTCATGAAACTTCACATTCGGTATCTTACCAGCAAAATGCTTTAGATAATCCCAAGCCACATTCTTAGCTTGCCTATACGTCGGAGCCATATACGCATACCTCGGGTTGCTCTTGTTGCTAAGAAGAGAATGCCTCAATATATGATTAATAGCCCAAACAGTCTTGCCAAACCTTCGATGACATACAACAACACCCCACCGCTTCTCTTGCATCTCATTGTGCAACTCCATCTGCAATGGACGCGGCTGATATGGTATCTCTATATGCGTCACTGCCGAACAATCCTCTCCTGATCTTCATATATCAATATGCCATTTAACTCTAAGATAGCCTCGTACAGATCAATAAGCAATACCGCAGCCTCAAACTGCTCCTGATGGCTTTCGCCCTTTACAACGCTTCTCCGCAGCGCTGAGAGGTGTCCAAGCATTGCGTGTTGGTCTGGGGTCAGTGTGTGTGGCACGGTAACTGCTTCGCAGGTATATTATGTAGTAAGAAGAGGCGCGGTGATTCTGGGAGGGTGGGGGGTCTGTATTGCCAAAAATGCGGCAAACTACAGCAAATAAGGCGTTTTGTTAACATAATACATATTATGCGAAAACGTTTTGTCATTCACGCGCGTACCTCGGCCACTCAGGATGTTGGCTAGTGCTTTCAATGCAAGACCTCTTCATCCTCATGTGCACTCACAGCGGTATCCCCTCCGCTCCATGAAATCGTGAAGGTCTGAGCTTGCGGTTGATCTTCTTTCTTGTCACGTATTCCGAATGGTTGGTTTCTTGCTGTTGTCCATTTCAGCGTGTCAATCTCTAAGCGCCGTCTGTTTACCTCAGCATTGAGAAAACGCACATCACCCTCAGGCAATGGTTCCATTGCAAGCCCATTGATTTTGTCAGCGTAAAACTCGGCTTGGAGAATACGCCCTTTACGATAAAGCGCCCATAAATCCTCGTCAGCTGCGACGGCTCTTGTGACGGCTCTATAGCTCGGCATTGCCTTATCTTTTGTGATGTCAACAAGCGTCTCACCTGATGCTAGGCGGTCAACGATTTTCTCCATAATCACCGTATTTACACTTCGTCTACTCAAATTGATTTCCTTCAAAAAGCGCCCCCCATAAAGAGGGGCTAGTTATTGAGGCATACAAAGTCACAGGCTAGGAACCTTGTACCGTGTCATAATCATAAACTAAGCGGCGATAGATTACAAATAATTATTTAGTTGACACGGCGTGTCACTTCTATAGAATGAGGGCATAACAACAAAGAGGTATACAATGACAGAATATATCAAAACAAACTTTGGATTGTACAACGATGAAAACGATCCCATTTATGAGGGTTTTTATAAACCGTCTGATGGTCGTTGGAATGGATGGTTACAACCTTATACTGACAAGTCCACGTTTCAAAAAATCGTGAAAGATGTGTTTCCTGAGAGTTTCATTGATGAAGATGACCAAGAATATTGGGAAGATTTCAAGAACCAACAACCTAACAAAGATGGTCTCTATGATGTTGCATGGGGAATTTGTTGGATGAGTGAGGAGGATTGCTAAATGACAGACGGTAGATTTTCACAAGCTTTTGATGAAGCTTTAACCTTACTTGATATGTTTGAGGATCTTGAACCGAGATCAGCCCTTAAACAATGTGCAAGTGACAACAATATCTCAGAGGGAGACGAACTACAGTCTTTTGTTTTTTGGGCTGAAGAGAAATTATACGGAGGAACAAATGCCTAGAATGGATAAACTTAGCAACTACGCTACTACATGGTGGAACAAAGATAGTAGCGGCGGTGTAACATATCACCAAACACAAATTGTTGCATGGAATGACAACAAGGTTACGCTTAACACTGATGGGTGGGAAACCGTCACAACTAAGCGCAAAATGAATCAAGCCTCTAATCAATTCGCATTGCGTTTTGATGTATGGCAAGAGAACTTTGAATGGTTCGTCAATCTACCAAATGGTGAGGTTGTTAAATATTATGACGGTATCACCTTTGAAATCTTTGGTGGTGGTGGTGTCGTACAATGACAATCTCAGAACTAATCACAATTATCAAGAACATCAAACTTAGCGATGTAGCCTCATGCGCTCTAATCTTTGGATTAGTTGCGGCATGGATTTTTTTAACACCTTAACGGAGGAACTAAAATGAAACTAGAATTAAAAGCAATCAAATACTGTGACTTTGCAAGTCAAGAAACTTACTGTTTTGAGGGTGTCATTTATCTTGACGGTAAACCCTTTGCTCATGTTGACAATGACGGACATGGAGGAGCTGATCGCGTCAACCACCATCAAAAGTTTAACGGTGATTGGATGGGCAAATTCAGAGAGGTTGAAGCCTATTTCAAATCATTGCCTAAAACGGATGTTGGTGTCTATGATTGGGCACCTGACGGATTTGAGCAAACTCTAGAAAGTTGGTGTCATGCTCAAGTCTTTGAGTACCTCACCAAGAAAGATCTCAAAAGGCTTTTGAAGCGTTGTGTAGTGGCTCAGATCAAAGAGAATGACGAGCTTAGGGTTGCCCAATGGAATAAGCCCAAAGATAAACCTGATTGGCTTTTAAAAGAGTTTATCAAGAATAAATACAATGACGTTACAATCTTAAATGACATTGCTGAAAATCAAGCTTTAGAAATTTATCAAACAATTTGATTGTATCAGATAGCACCGTTTCGGCGGTGCGTTCTCATGCAATCGCATGACTTGAGGTATACAAAGAAAGGATTACAAATGCCTAACAGATAGCTAACGTCTCAGAGCCACAGAGAAGCCCCAGAAATGGGGCTTTTTATTTTTGCCTACCCTTGCCTATCTAAACTTAGTTCTAGCCATTTCTCAAGCTTGTCCGCGAGTGCTACGCGCTGCATAGGGTCTGACATAGTGAACTCTTGAGAAACTTCTATAAAATTTTCTGTAGAAAGCATGGGTCTTAGTCTACGTAGGATTTTTTCGATACGCCACGCCAACGGATCATTCTGTCGTTTCGCTTTGCCTTCTTTGTACCGGGGGTGCATCCTGGTCAACGCCTTAGTCAACGTAGGCAAAACCGAATCACCCGGCTGCTGTAATACAGTGTCAGTGATTACACTGTCTGTCTGTAATACACTGTCTTTCTGTATTACAGTGCTATTACTATGTATATTATTAGTAGTTTCAGTGTATACACTGTGATTAGCACTGTAATCACTTACACTGTAATCACTATCTCGGTCTGTAGACCTCGCGTTAGCGTACTTACGTATTGGCATTTGTCAACCCCCTATTTTCAGAGTAGGTCAACGTAGGATTTTGAGCACGTTTCTGGATGTACCAATCACTGATCTTTTCCCAACATTCTGGCTTGTCTGCCGGATCACAGATAAGATCCCCGGTGGCTAGAATTATCCAGCCACCTCGATTAACATCATGCTCTCTGTTACATGCTTTGCAAACTAACTTGTTCATCCTGTACACTCCCCATCGTCTGCCTGACAAAGAAACGCCTCGTTATCAAAGATCCAATCTCCTTGCTTGTCTACGAAGTCTCCAAGTTCTTTGTAAGTGCGGCTATCGTTAAATGTATTTGCGGTCTTTTTTTCCCACGCTGCCCACCATTCCATACGGTCTGGATGTTCTCTCCACATAGCAGCCAACGTAGCTTCAGACTTTAGAAAACATCCATCACAGTTTCCAGAACCAGGTGTAATCTTTAAATCAAAAGATTTGTCTTTCCAAAAATCCATAACATCGCGTTGAGAAACACCAGCATGAACTAATGGAAAAAGGTTTTCAGTTCTTTTGTCTTTACTATCTTTGACACGTCTAGCTTCATCGGCTCTTATGCCAATGATGTTAGCCCACTGCTTCCAACCAATAGATAGCAAATACCTACGCATTGTCTTTACTTTTAACTCTTGAGTACAGCCCCGGCGAAAAACATTTGGTAGCATATTAAAAGATAAATACTTATCAAACGGCTCTCCGTTTCGAGACGCATCCGACCAAACAACACGCTTGAATGATGCAGTTCCATTCTTTCTTTTCTCATGCGGCGCACGATCATATTCCAACCAAACGATGGGAACATTCCAATGAACCTCCAAGTCGCGCACAAAATCTAAAGTACCATCCATTTCTCGCCCGGTATTTGCAAACAATACCTTGCAGTTAGATGGCAAATCACCGTCATACCTACATAGGATTTCATAAAGCATGAAGGCGCTGGTGCGCCCTCCGCTTACACTTATCAATGTGTTACCTTCTGGTAGTTTGTATGGATCTTTATTCACCATCTACAACAGTAAAACCACTGCCTCCACACTCCTCACAACAACGTCTCTCTTCCTTGAGAAAGCCTCCGTTGTAATAGTCTACGTAGGGTACTTCTGCTAGGTAAAAACCCTCACCATCACAGTACTTGCAATCCTCAGTTTGAACCTCGTACTTTGTACCGTTTGATAGCTGATAAACTACAGTCATTTCGCCCTCCACAATATACATGACTTACCCCATTTAGTCTTACCACGCTCTCCACTGTCAACTACCTTGTCCTCGTTCTGTAGCTCCGATAAACGTGGCTGCACTGAGCCGTATGGTACGTTCAATAGCTCCGCTATATCTTCCGTTGACAATGATACTGATGTTTTCTCAAGCAATTGATACACTCGATCACGTATCGTAAGCTTGCCTTTGTAATTACTGTTCGCCGCTGCTTTGCTTGTGTCGGTCTTTTGATAACCTACGCCTGTTTCTGTGTATGGCATTTATTCCTCCGTTGTTTTTTTCCAGCCAATCCATTCTAAGAATGTTTCATATGTTTCTATCGGTAGCACAACCAACGTGCGCTCCCGGTCTTTACGGACAAATAGCATATCGCTACCGTCCTGATCCAAAGCATCATACAAATCCTGGTATGCTCTGGCTCTTCGCTTGCACTCAGCAAGCAAAGCCTGTTGTGGGCCGATCTTCAAATCACCCGAATAATTCCCTTTGACAGCTCCTGACAACGGAATACGCTCCGCATCAACGCCCCATGATTTATGTAGGTTTACTATCTCACGCTCAAAATTTGCGCCCTTGTCTCTGCTCGCCTTGCCACCCATAAATCACCTGTAAAAATCATTGGGCGTAACTTGCCCCATCGTCGCATCTTGTATTAAATTCATATACTTAGCAGATGGTATCTTGTAATCCTTGTGGTCGATAGGCAAACACCAACGCCGTACAACTGTAGCATGTGGAGCACCTACTTTTTCTGCAAGCTGCTTCAATGTCATCTTTGCGTTTTTACGATATTCTTCTAATTTCATCTATAAAACCCCTTGACTATATTTGACATATCGTGCATCTTTGTCACTAAATGTCAAGAGGTATAACAAATGGGCATACGAAAAACAGACTGGGCTGATAGGTTCAATTACAAGTGGCATAGCAATCCGAGCACACCTGATGCCTGGGCATTCTTTGATAAGTCAGTGCTGCGCCCAATGCGCGATAAAGCGTGGGCAATACTACGCGGTGACGTTGAGGGCGATCAGGGTTGGGCAAGGAAAGTATTGTACGATAGTGCCTACTACAAAGACCCACAAGGCAAAACTCAGTACAGCGACAACACAAACATGGTCAGTGGTAGAGCCGTACAAGTCTATACAGATATGTTGCTTGTGGAAGATGCAGACGTAACGGAAGCCTACGGTGAAGCAATTAATATGCTACATGGATACGAGCCACCCTACTGGCATGACCACGATGTAGACAAGGCTGTGTTAGCTCACAGAGAAAACATTTGTTATGATAGTGAGGGCAAGAAATCCAAAGAACCAACAATGGCTGAGTTTTCTTTGGTCTGTGAAAACGCGGCTAGTGGCATACGTGAGGCAATGTCAGGAGCTAACCGTATTGTCGGAGAGATAGATCTATTCGGCAACATACCGCATTGTGAGCTACCGTACTTTGGAAAACCAGATTACGGAGAGGGGCGTGTAGAGCTTAAAACACAATGGGATCAGCAAGCACATACGGACAGCCCACGAGCAAACTCATTACCCAAGAAAATAAAAGCACCGCATATGACACAGCTTGCCGGGTATTGGCATTTGTCAAAGATAGTGCCTAAGATTGTCTATGCTAATAGGTTAGGCTACGTAGTCTTAGAGCCTACAGAGCAAGAGCTTGAACATGCGTTGCACGATATTTCTGTAGCTTGCAGACGCAGAGAAAAATTAATGAAAGTTGCAGATGATGTAGTTGATCTGCTTAATTTAACTGATCCGCATTTTGCAGACAGTTTTGTGTGGCGTGATTTAGCGCCTGAGTTTTTTATGATGGCGAAAGGATTGTTTGGTAAAAGATGACAGATTTAATTAAAGCAATGGCTGAGGTTAACGACCTCAACCGTACTCACGGTGTTACGCAACGTGGTGGTAAAAAGTACACAGAAGTATTTGTACGTGTTGAAGCTTTTCGGAAAGCTTTTGGTACTGATATGGGCATTGAAACAAATATCGTTGATGACAATGGACAACGTGTTATAGTGCAAGCCTTCATTAAGAACAAAGACGGAATGATAATCGGCAGTGGGTACGCTGAAGAAATACGCGGTTCTTCAAACGTAAACAAAACAAGCGCCATAGAAAACTGTGAAACCTCAGCGATAGGTAGAGCCTTAGCATCGATTGGGCTACACGGTGGTAGCTATGCTTCAGCGAATGAGCTTGTTGCAGCCAAGAGAAAAGAACAGGCGATAGATGAAACGCAAGTACAGACCAACGGTATGCCACAGAACCAAGGTGAGTGGGTGGCGTGGTGTAAAAGCCTTACCGAACAATATCAGGCGGCAAAGTCCAAACGAGAACTTGCTGACGTTGATAGAAAAACTGATGATGCTTGGTTAGAAGAGCTTAAAAATCAGTATCCACAATTATTTCAAAGGCTAGTGCAAAGATTAACAGAAAAGGAGAATAGCTTTGAGCAATAGACCAACACTAGGAGTAAAGTCACTAACAATAGATGGCTTTATGAACAACGGACAGGCTGTAGAAATGAGAGCTTCAGCATGGATTAACGTGCCAAAGGACAAACGCTTTGACCAGGCTACGCTTGCCGTAGCTGAGAAGGTAAAGAAAGCAATGATAGATCATGGAATATCTGTAAGCGTACAACTGCAACATCGAAACGGAGATGATCCAAAAATGTGGCCCAAAGTTGCAAGCTTTCCTTTGTTTCCTAACAAACCAATGGAAGAGCAGCCAATGCAGCAGCAACAACAAACAACTGAACCTCCTTTGGGAGAGGATGAAATTCCATTCTAGCCATGAAACCATACCCAGCTTTAAAAACTCGTTATTACTACGAGACAAAAGAACTTCTTGAGCAGTATAAAGATTATACTATAAAAACTGCTGCTGATAAGTTAGGCATAGATCCGTCTAACTTACGCACACTTGCGTATAGGATGGGTGTGGAGTTTCATCGGGCAAACGGTACAGGCAAGACAACAATAGACACTGTAGAACGTAAGCGTAATATAACGCTGCCTATGGAGCCTTGGAAGTAAGTCGTGGGGCAGACGGAGGTTCTGCCCCAGACACAACAATAAATTAATAATAAAAGTCTTACAAGAGAAATGCTACATTATCACGGTACACCAATAACGCCACGATCAAAACTATTAGCTATGGCTGGTAAACATTTCTGTGTTTCGTTTGCAGACAAACGAGATGGGGATTGGTGCTTGCTAAACGCTCAATCCGTTATGTGGGATAATGGTGCTTTTTCCGCTTTTACTAAAGGCAAAGCAACAGATTGGGTTGATTATTATACATGGCTTGAGTCACGATTATCCCATCCGCATTGGGCAGTTGTGCCTGATGTAATTGATGGTGAGCCAGAAGATAATCTGCATTTAATAAAGCAATGGCCTCACAGAAAAGATTGCAGTGCAATCGTGTGGCACATGGCTGAACCAATAGACCATCTATTAAAACTGCTTGACCTGGGATTCGGGAAAATTTGTTTCGGGTCAAGTGGGAAGTATTGGCAAGTAGGATCTGCTCCTTGGGAGAGAAGAGCAGACGAGGCGTTCAATGCTATATCCAAACGTGGATCAATTCCTTGGGTGCATATGCTTCGAGGGTTGGCTTTGTCTGGAGACAAGTGGCCTTTTGCCAGTGCTGATAGTGCCAATGTGGCACGACATCATAATGAACTAAACATCTGTCCCGAGCGGATGGCAAGGAGGATCGACGCAATACAATGCCCAGTAGGATGGGAGCTGCGTCCAGAACAAAAGGAAATGATACTATGAAAAACTATTTTGCATTTGCAGGTTATGTTGCTACCGTTCCAGCGGCTAACTGGATGATTTCAAACGTAGGTACTGTTTGTGTGCCAGATGGCCCATGCCTTATACCATTAGGGTTTGGAATAACTGCACCATCAGGCGTATTGATGATAGGAGCTGCACTGGTTCTGAGGGACTTAGTTCACGAGTGGATGGGTGCAAAGTATGCTCTTGCCGCTGTCGTGATTGGCGCAATTCTTTCCTACTTCTTAGCAAATCCATACATAGCATTGGCAAGTTTCATTGCGTTCTCAATATCAGAACTCTCTGACTTCTTTGTGTACGCTAAGTTAAGACAGAAGAATAAACCTTTAGCTATCCTAGCTTCCGGCGGCGTAGGTTCTGTCGTAGATAGCGTAGCATTCTTATCCATAGCCTTTGGATCATTAGCCTTTATAGAAGGACAGATTATAGGTAAATTGTTAATAAGCGCATTGGCTGCTGGCGCGTTGTATGCTTGGAGAAAAACAAATGATTAAAACGTATTTTACATTTTTGATGATAAGTTACTTTGTCCAAGGTGAAGAGCTAAAGACAAGCATACTGCTACCAAGCTTTGATGATTGCTCATACAGCTTAGAGCATATGTCAGATATACTTGAGCCTTACGACAGTGACGTATCTTTATATTGCAAAGGCACTAACGTAGTTTCCAAAGATTACGTAAAGCCTATGCCAAGACCATAGTCTACTTCTTGTTCATCATAGACTTTGGTTTCTTATGCGACAAAACCTGACTGCTTTTTGTGTGCTTTGCTCCAGTATGCAAAGAGCCGTCGGGCATCTTATGTGTAGGCCCGGTGTACTCTTTGCCACTTGGTAAGTAATGTTTAGCTGCCTTTGCCATAGCCGCCATTCATCATAGACTTTTTAGGTTTACGTTTTTTTCCGTACATTTCCTGTCCTCGCTGCTTGTTTACTT
>JGI25128J35275_1000755_pt1 | contig 10040 bp, 16 predicted proteins | sample ETNvirenome_2_60_FD_35275 | JGI IMG/M metagenome (IMG submission 35275)
GTGGGCGTAGACAAAATATTATAGGTTGGTTTGAGTCTAATATTACTTATGAACAATCATTTGTATTAAAAAATTTAGAAGAAATTGCAACTATAAATTTAGACTTATTACAGAGTAACACAGAACAAGTTTTATTTAAAGAATTATTAATAAAGACCGCATTAGTTCAAAATTATTTAGTAACAAAATGGGGTTTTTAAATGGCTGAAGTAGATAAACAAAAACAAGTTCATGGTAATATATTTAAACCCATAGCTGATACAGAAGTTTTAACTCCATTTGGACCAGTTATAGCTTACAAAAAATTATCAGATAAATTTGTTAAAGAATTAAATTCTCATATTGATGATGATTTACCAGATCACTCAGATTATTTAGTTGGTAAAGTAAAACACGAAACAAGATTTACAGAAGCTATTAGTAAAATTTTTGTAGGTGAACTTGGTGGTTTTATTTTTGACTATTATAAATATTGTTTTGAACGTTCAAAAATGTTAGAAAATAGTTTACCTAAAGATGTAGATTATCAATTAAATGTTATAAATGGTTGGTTTGTTAGACAATACGCAAATGAATACAATCCAATGCACGTTCATACAAACTGTTCATTATCTTGTGTAGGTTATTTAGCTTTACCAGAAAAGTTTGAAGAAGAATGTGAAGAAGATTACAAAGACCACCATCCTTCGCATGGACATATACAGTTTAGTAATGGTTCACCAAATTGGATGGAAAGTGCAGGATTTATTGCCAAACCAAGAGTAGGTGATTTTTATTTATTTCCTTCAAAGCTATTACATACTGTATATCCGTTTTATTCTGAAGGAGAGCGCAGGTCGTTTAGTGTAAATATGGAAATAGCATCAGCACCAAAAGGATCATTAACAAATGGCAGAAAAGAAAAAAACAAAAAAAGGTGATATGTCTGGTTTGACTATTAAGGGAGGGCATAAACGCCCAACTAAAAAAGGTGCTGGCATGACTGAAAAAGGTGTGGCAGCATATAGAAGAAAAAATCCCGGTAGTAAATTACAAACTGCTGTTACTGGTAAAGTTAAACCCGGATCAAAGGCTGCTAAAAGACGTAAGAGTTATTGTGCAAGATCCGCAGGACAAATGAAGAAGTTTCCTAAAGCTGCNAAAGATCCTAANAGTAGATTAAGGCAAGCTCGTAAACGATGGAAATGTTGATAGTTGTTACCTNACAACGATATAGAAAGGCTTGAAGAATTAGATAAAAAAATTGAACAAGCAAAAAAAGATCAAACCAATAGAATATTACGGAGAGATAAAAATGTACGGAATAAAAATGTACGGAATAAAGAAAAAGAAGAAGATGAATGAAGGTGGTAAAGCTGTTAAAGATAAAGAAATGTTTGATCTTAACAAAGATGGTAAAGTTACTAAAGCTGAAGAAAAAAAAGTAATAGATGCAATAACAAAACGTAGACAACCTAAACAGGGAAAACTTGTACCTTTACCACTTCCTCATGACTTTGATCGTGATCAACCTCTACCCGATCCTATTGGAAAACTTCCAAAAAAAGGTGAAATAGTATATAAAGCACTAAAGAAGGGTAAGAAAAAAATGATGGGTGGTGGAATGGCTTATGGCAAGAAAAAAATGATGGATGGTGGCAATGTTTCAAAAGGTGGAAACGAAAGACTCTATCCTTATGGTAAAACAAATATACTAGCTAGATCTTGGAAAATTGCCAAAGATGTTGTTTCAACTAAATCTGCTAAAAAAGAATTAAAGAAATATGAATAATGGCTAAAAGCACAGTAAATAAAGCAGGGAATTACACCAAACCAACCATGCGTAAAAATCTTTTTAGTAGAATAAAAGCTGGTAGTAAAGGTGGTCCTGCTGGTAAATGGTCAGCAAGAAAAGCACAAATGCTTGCTAAACAATATAAAGCAAAAGGCGGAGGCTATAGAAGCTAATGGCGAAGAAAAAAAATGGCTCTAAAAAAACCACAACGTAGTTTAAAGGCTTGGGGAAAACAAAAATGGCGTACCAAATCTGGCAAACCATCTGGAAAAACTGGAGAGAGATATTTACCAGAGAAAGCAATCAAAGCCCTATCATCTGCGGAGTATGCGGCAACGACAAAAGCGAAGCGAAAAGGAACAAAGCAGGGAAAACAGTCTGTGAAGCAACCGACGAAAATTGCAGATAAAACTAGAAAATATAGGAAATTTAGTTGATGAGTTTGCCTACTTGTCAATGTCCTGTTTGCGATGATCAACATTGTTTTTGTAACTGTTCAGATTGTCAAGATAAATATTGTACTTGTATGTGTCATTTTTTAAAAGAAAACGAAACGGATAAATAATGGGAACATTAACTTTTCTTAACTACACCAACAGAGTTCTCCAAGACCTTAACGAGACTACACTTACGGCTTTGTCTAGTTCTCGTGGAGTACAGACAGTAGCAAAAAATAGTATAAATCGTGCTCTTAACGATATAGCCAATGCTGAAGTTGAATGGCCTTTCTTACATAGTGATAAAGAACAAGACACTTATGCTGGTGTAGCAGAGTATGATTTACCTAGCGATCATAGTTATGTAGATTTTGATAGTTTTATGTTGTTTCCAAAAAATCTTGTTGCAAATGGAACATTTGATAGTAATATAACAAGTTGGACAGATGGTTCTACTGGTACAGGTGAAGTAGCATTTAATAGTACAGGTCCACAACCTCCTGCATCAAGAACTGGTGTATTAAGATTAACAGCAGGATCTAGTGGTGTTGCTATTGCTTCTCAAGAATTAACAACTACAAAAAATAAACAGTACAGAGTTTCTTTTGGTGTTACTTATCCTTCTGGTGGAGATTTAACATTTAACATAGGAACATCAGCTAACGGAACACAAATATCTACTAATACTGTTACTATAGATGATATTGGTGATTTTAAATATGTAGAATTTACTTTTAGTGCTACAGGCACTTCTACTTATATTGCATTTAGTCAATCAGTAGATACACAAGTAGATGTAGATAATGTTGTAGTAACCGAAGACTTCCATCCAAAAAAACTTAAATATTTAAGTTATGATGAGTTTCAAGAAACTACTAAAAGAAGAGATAGAAATACAGGTATAGATAAATTAGGTGAGCCAGATTGTGTTTATCGTACACAAGATCAAAAGTTTGGTTTATCTCCTGTACCAGATAAAAGCACATATACTGTAGGTTATGAGTATTGGAAAACAACTACACAGCTTTCTAGTGATACAGATACATCAGATGTTCCAACTAGATTTGAACACGCAGTTATAGCAAGAGCAAGATATTATGTATCTGTTCTTCGCTCAGATCTTCCAACTGCTCAAGCCTCGTTACAAGAATATGATAATATTATGCGTAGAATGAGAACAGAATTAGTAAATCAAAAAAATTATTTTAGAGCAGTTTAATGGATGGTAGATTTAGAAATACATCGGTTGCTTTATCCGATACTAACTTAACAACTGTATATACTTGTCCAGCTAAATTTACTGCTATTATACGAGAAATATTTCTTACTAATGTAGATGGTAGTGCTGCTGTAGATGCTACATTAAAATACACCGATACTTCTGCAAGTGCAACTTTTTCATTGATTAGTACAAAAAGTATTGCAGCAGATGATTTTTTAAGAATAGAAGATGCAAACATTATTCTTGAGACTGGTGATATTTTAAAAGCACAAGCAGGTGCAGCAAACGATTTAGAAGTAACAGTTTTTGTAGAAGAATTTTTAAAACCGCAAGGATAGTAAATGCCAGATTTATCACAAATGTCTCCTGTTACTGTGCCTTTAGGGGGCGGTTTAATTCTTGACAGAGATGACTTTTCTTTACCACCGGGAGCAGCAGTTACACTACAAAACTTTGAGCCTAGTATTCAAGGTGGGTATCGTAGGTTAAGTGGAACTAGTAAGTGGAATAGTAATCAAGTTAATGGTTCAAATAAAATATTAGGGTTACAAATATTTAACAATGGTGTTGTTGCGGCAGCAGGTAATGTAGTAACATTTGCAACTTCTGGTAGCACATATTCTACAATAGGAACACGAACATCTGCTGGTAGATATAAGTTTGATTTATATAATTTTAATAATACTGAAAAACTTATAATGGTAGATGATGTTAATCAAGCAGCATCGTATGATGGAACTACATATACTTTAATAAGTACAACTGGAGCACCAGCAGATCCCTCTTCAGTAGCAGTATTTAAAGATCATATGTTTTTTGCTGGTATGTCTAGTAATCCACAAGAAATAGTATTTAGTGCTCCTTTTGCAGAAACAGACTTTTCAGCAGCTAATGGTGCAGGATCTATAAGAGTTGATACTTCTGTTGTAGAATTAAAAGTATTTCGTGATGCTTTATTTATATTTGGAATAGATAAAATATATAAAGTAGTAGGCACTAGTGTAGCGGATTGGCAAGTATTACCAGTAACACGAACACTAGGTTGTGCCGATGGTTTCTCAGTTCAAGAACTAGGCGGTGATTTATTATTCTTATCACTTGATGGTTTAAGAACTATTGCAGGTACAGAGAGAATTGGTGACGTAGAATTAGGAACTATTTCTAAACCTATTCAACCAAGAATAACAGAGGTTATTGGATCAAGAGATCGTATATCTTCTGTTATTGTTAGAGGTAAAAGTCAATATAGATTGTTTTATCCTAGTGATGGAGATTCTGTTGGAAATAGTAGAGGAGTTTTAGCTTCTTTAACACGAACACCTCAAGGTGGTATAGGGTTTGAGTTTGCTGATATAAAAGGTATAAAGCCTTCCGCAATGTCTTCAGGATTTATTAGTAATAGTGAAGTTATTTTAGAAGGTGGATATGATGGTTATGTGCGTAAACAAGAAAGCACAACAGATACATTTGATGGAGATAATGTGATAGCAATTTATCGTTCTCCTGATTTGTCTCTTGGTGATTCTGGTATTAGAAAATTAATGCAAAGAGTTATCATAAATTATGCGGTTGAAGGAACAATAGATGTAGATATGAGAGTTAGATTTGATGGAGATGCACAAGATACCCCTCAACCTGACTCATTTGATCTTTCTTCTCCCGGTGGAATAGCTTTGTATGGAAGTTCTAGTTCTACATATAGTTCTGCTGTTTATGGATCTAGTGGAGCACCAATACAAAGACAATCAATAGAAGGATCAGGATTTTTAATTGCTGTTAAAGTGGATCATAATAGTGCTCTAAGTCCGTTTACTTTATTTTCATACCAATTAGAATTTACAAATGGAGGTCGTAGATAATGGGTGCAACATATACAAGGCAAAGTAGCTCAGAAATTGTTGATGGTGAAGTTATTAATGCTGCTGATTTTAACAATGAATTTGCTGCACTCGTAACAGCTTTCGCTGCTTCAACAGGGCATAGCCATGATGGAACAACTGCTGAAGGCGGTAATGTTACTAAATTATTAGGAACATCAATTACTATTGGTGATGCAACAGCAGGAACAGACATAACAGTAACATTTGATGGTGAAACATCTGATGGTGTTTTAACATGGATGGAAGATGAGGACCAATTTAAGTTCTCTGATGACATAATGATTATTGATGATGAACAATTAATTTTTGGTTCAGATTCAAATGTTGCTATAAGTTATGATGAAACCACAACAGACTCTTTAAAAATAGCTGCAACAGAAGGTGCAGGATTAGCTATTACATTAATGGCAGACGAAGGAGATGACGCTGGAGATGAATGGAAACTTAATGTAGCAGATGGGGGAACTATTACATTAGGCAATGATATAAATTCTGCTGGTACATATGTAACACATTTAACATTAACACCAAATGCTACAGTAGCTAGTTCAACTATGGCAGTTGCAGGTAACTTAACTGTAGGTAATGACCTTACAATTACAGATGATGTTTTGTTAGANTCTACAGTGNTAGTTCAANTNTGGAGTTGCANGAANTAACTGTTACTTCAANTNGATAAGGTTTTNTTAAATTCGATGGAGATGACCAAGAAATAACTGTTACTCATGTTGCTGATACAGGATTAAATTTAAAACATACAGCAACTGGAGATGATAAACCTGTAGTTTTAACATTACAAACAGGTGAAGAAGATATTGCTATAAATGATGTGATTGGTCGTATTGACTTTCAAGCACCTGATGAAACAACAGGTACAGATGCAATACTTGTTGCTGCTGGAATAGCTGCTGTATCTGAAGGAGATTTTAGTTCATCAAACAATGCAACAAAATTAAGTTTTAGAACTGCTGCTTCTGAAACAGCTAGTGAAAAGATGTCACTAAGTTCTGGTGGTAATTTAACAATCTCAGGAGACTTGACAGTTTCTGGGGATGACATTACAATGGGTACTAACACCTCTGGACATATTATGGTGGCAGATGGTACAAACTTTAATCCTGTTGCAGTATCAGGTGATATAGGAATTAGTAATACAGGTGCTGTATCTATTAGCACAGGTGTTATTGTTAATGCTGATATTTCTGCTACCGCAGCGATTGATCCAGATAAATTTGATTTAACGGCTGCTGCTGATGGTACAGGAATAACAATTGCTGCTGGTGATTTATTCTTGGTTGCTGATGCAGATGACAGCAATACTGTTAAAAAGGTCAATGCCTCACAGATTAATACATACACAAGTGCTGAATCAAGTGCTATAGCTGCTGATAATATTACAACTGGTGATGGAGCTGTTAGTTTAGAAACATCTTCCGGTAATGTTCTTGTAGATTCACAAGCGGGTACAGCAACTTTAGATGGTCATACTGGTGTTACAATACAATCAAGTAACTCTGGTGATATAACATTAGACTCTGTTGCAGATATTAATTTAGATGCTGGTGGAGCTGATATAGTTCTTAAAGATGATGGAACAACTTTTGGTAGTATTACAAATTCTGGTGGTGAAGTAGTAATAAAATCTGGATCTACACCAACAACAGCCTTGACATTTGCTGGAGATGATGCTAACTTTGCAGACAATGTTCAATTAGATTCTGATGCTGCTGAATTATTATTCGGTGATGATGGTGAAGTTAAACTTATTCATAATGCAGATGCAGGTCTACTTCTAAAGCATACAGCTACAGGTGATGGTACTCCAATATCTTTAACTTTACAAACTGGTGAAACAGCTTTAACTGTTGGAGAGCCTTTAGGAACAATTAATTTCCAAGCTCCAGATGAGGCTGGTGGTACGGATGCTATTTTAATAGCTGCTGCTATAGAAGCTGTAGCTGAAGGTACATTTGCTGCGGATAATAATGCTACTAAGTTATCATTTAAAACAGGTGCATCAGAAGCTGCATCAGAAAAAATGTCATTGAGTTCTGCTGGATTACTTACTGTTGCAGATGACATTATGATTAAAGATGGTGGAACAATAGGTGTTGCTTCTACCAATGATGCTTTAACAATAAGTTCAGCAGGTTTATTAACAGTCAAAGATGATTTAGTAATTAAATCTGGTGGTACAATAGGTGGTGCAGGAGACACAGACCTATTAGAATTAGGTTCTGCCATACTAACAGTTAATGGTGAAGTCTCTATGACTACACTAGATATTGGTGGAACAAATGTAGGATCAACCGCAGCAGAATTAAATTTACTTGATGGTTCTGCTAAATCAACATCATCAATAACTGTTGCAGATAGTGATGCAATTATAATTATTGATGGTACAACAACGAAGCAAATACCAGCTTCCGATATAAAAACTTATGCAGGTGGAGCTTCAGTTGGAGATGCCACAGCATTAGCCGTTGCTTTAGGATAGGAGATACATAATGGCAAATACGTTTAAGGTAATTACAAAAGCTGGAGTAACAAGTGCTGATGTGATTTATACTGTTGCTGGTAGTACGACAACAGTTGTTTTAGGAGTTATGATTGGTAATACACAAAGTTCGGATATTACTGCAACTTTAACTCTAGGCACAGATACAGGTTCAAGGGCAGGAGCTAACAATGAAGCTAACCAAGACGTTGAGCTTCTTACATCAACAACAATACCTGCAAATTCAACCTTAGAAATGATGGGTGGAAATAAGGTAGTAATGGAAACTACAGACACTCTTTCTTTAACAGCGAGTGCTGCTGCTGATATTGCTGTTTCAATAATGGAGATAACTTAATGCCATATCTAGGTAAAGAACCAAACAAATCAGCCACATCAACAATAGGTGCTGGTGTAGCTGAAGATACCATGCTTGTATTTGACGGCAATGCCTTAGACTTCCGTATCGGCATTGATGATGGAACAGATAAATTAGAAATTGGTAAAGGTAACGCACATGGAACAACAACCCATATGACATTGGATGGTGATGGTATTATGAATATGCCATTACAACCAGCAGCTTATTGTCATTTATCTGGTAACCAAACAATAGCAGACAACACATGGACAAAAGCGACTATGGCTAGTGAAGAATATGACCAGAATAATGACATGGATTTATCCAATTATAAATTCGTAGCACCTGTTGATGGACTTTATTTTGTCACATTAACTGGTGGTTTTCACATGGACACAGGTAAATTAATAGGTGTTTCTATAAGAAAAAATGGAACAGAAGTATTAAGGTCATTACAATTTACTGGAGGAACAAACCACCACCAAGTTCCTTTATCTGGTGTTTTAAAATTAGATGCAAGTGATTATTTAGAATGGTATTGGGTACATAATTTTGGTGCTGATGATAACATAACTGGTTCTAAAGAATACACCTACGCAATGACCCACTTATTAGCCTAAAGGAGAAAAACAATGGCAGACAAAGAATATAAAGTAACCTTAAATGACGTTCAACAAAAAGCTATGAATGGTCAAATGATTGATATTCAAACATGGATAGAAGGTGCAGTTTATAACAAAGCTAGAAAAGCGATTGACTATTATTGTGATTTAGAAGGGGTAAGCAAGAAGGCTTCTGATTCTACAAAAAATACTACTATTACAAATGCTACAATAGAAACCGCTGTCGATAAAAATAAAAGACTTGGAGTGGAATAATGCCATATTTAGGAATTTCACCATCAGCAGCAGCGGCAGGAAGTATAGCTGCTTCGGCTACAGTAGGTGATGGAACAGCCGAAGATACAAAAATTGTTTTTGATGGTAATGCCTTAGACTTCCGCATTGGTATAGATGATGGTACTGATACACTTGAAATAGGAAAAGGAAATGCTCACGGCACAACAAGTCATGTAACCATTGACACCAATGGAATTATGACTAAACCATTGCAACCTTCGTTTCATGCCCACATAGGAACAACACAAAGTAACATTGCAACTGGTTCAGACCTTACCATCAATTATGATACAGAGGTGTGGGATTTAAATGCAGATTTTAACACGACCTCGAAAACCTTCACGGCTCCGGTTACTGGAAAATATATGTTTAACTGCCAGTATAGAGTTGAAGCTCTAGATAGTGCCGCTAATTATTATAACTTAAAATTAGTAACATCTAATTGCACATATAGAGCATTGAATGATATTGCAAGTTGGGGAATAAACGACCCAGATTTTTATGTTTTTAATATGGATGTAATTGTTGATATGGATGCTTCGGACACAGCGGTTTTAAAGTTTTTTCAATCTGCTGGTTCTGCTCAAGTAGACGGAGGAGCTACGGATAGAACGAACCAAGACAGTTGGTTTTGTGCGTATTTATTAACATAGGAGAAAAGAATGGCTGATTTAACTGTAACGATAGAATTAAATGATACTGAAGAAAAAATATTGCTCAATCATTTACCTGACATTGATGCTTGGATTTTAAAAGAAGCAAATGAAAAAACAAATAACTGTTGGAAACGTATGGAAAAGGAATGGTCGGTTAAATTAACAAATGATGATTCTTTTACTGATGGCATACCTTCTGACAAAAGTAAGTTCATAAAACTTGTCACAGAACGTAGTGATTATAAAGATAGAGCTGCAAGAGAAAAAGCATATGCAGATGCAGGTGGTGAATAAAATGGCACATACGATTAAAA